>Ga0207433_10000811_pt1 | contig 70118 bp, 65 predicted proteins | sample YelNatPaOPGAMG01_FD_187559 | JGI IMG/M metagenome (GOLD analysis project Ga0207433, IMG submission 187559) | Hot spring thermophilic microbial communities from Obsidian Pool, Yellowstone National Park, USA - OP-RAMG-01 (SPAdes) (version 3) | ecosystem: Environmental > Aquatic > Thermal springs...
TTTGCTACACGCCCGAGGCGTAGTAGTGGTTGAACTCACCAGCCCAGTTGTCTTTTTCGTTGCGGTGACAACTCCTTCCCCCGTTGTGCGCTTTGCTTTCGGCTGGGCAATTAATATCGCTAATAAAACTGCGATTATACAACCACTGACAATCAAAGCGAAAAATATAACATTCCTTTGTAAAAATCGTGAGCGGACTGGACTGGTAACGAAATCACTGCCACAAGCAAAACAATGGGTTTGACCCTTTGCCACCGGCTCGCCACATTCCGGACAACGCATTCAATTATTCCTATTTGACCTTGTATTCTAACAGTTCCTCATCGTAATCAAGTTCATTATCGGAATACTCTGAATATTTAATGATGCCAACACCAGGGGCATAATAAATCAATCTTGATTCCTCGCTCTCTCGGTTATCGTATCTTATTTGATAAACATCTTCAAATTCCCTTTCCTCGACACTAAAATTCTCTTCTAAACTAATAACCCGGGCAGTGACCAATTCTTCATCAATATAAAAAGTCCAAGCACTGTCTACGCCCAAAGGAAACCTTAGGTATACCCAAGGGTCAGAATCTAAGTCTTCAAAGAACAAAACCATCGTATCCCTAACCAAGACATAGTTGGTTTCTTGGCTAATTGGCTGGGCTAAGGTATCGTAGTAGGTCTTAAGCCAATTTTGGTAGGTAATATTTCCCGAATGCGTTGTGCCGGAAAATTCTTTTATAACATAGCCTGAAATATTCGAAACCCGATACTTCCACCAGTCGCCATTACTGTGTGGAAAATAGTCTTTATTCTTTACTGGCTTATTACAATTAATAACCAACATAGCCAAGACTAAAACCCAGATATAACCTCTGAATTTTCTTGCTACCTTGGTCGGGAAAAGGCTACTACTCATAATAAAAATTATAACGGAAATCCAACAGGCGTCAACCGAAAACTTATTTAAAATCAGCAAGGATTCTTTTAGCCTGCTCAATATCTTTCTTAATTTGTTCGGACAAGGCAAAGGCATTGGGAAATTTTCGTTCCGGACGAATCCGGTCAACTAATTCAACCTTAAGCCTGGCACCGTATAAATCCTGTTTAAAATCAAGCAATAATGTTTCAATCGTTCGGGTGTCACCCGAAAAAGTCGGTCGGCGACCAATATTCATCACGCCTAAATACCTTTTGCCCCGATACCAGACAAAGACCGCATACACCCCATCAACTGGAATCAATTTCGCAATCTCATTAATCTTAAGATTACAGGTAGGAAAACCCAGCAACCGGCCAATACCCTGGCCTTTGCCGACTATTCCACTAATTGAATAGTTCCAGCCCAATAACCGATTGGCAGTTTTTACATCACCTAAGAGTAACCGTTCCCGAATTCTTGTGCTTTTTATTGGTTCGCCTGCTGCCATCTTTTCTTTTACGACAATGACTTCAAAACCAAATTCCTTCGCCAATTTTTTAAGTAACGCAACATCGCCCATCCCGTCTTTACCAAACCGATGGTCATACCCAATCACAATTTTACAAGGGCTAAGCGGTTCAACGATTTGACTCTTCACAAAGTCAGTTGGTGATAAAGACTTAAGTTGCTTATCAAACTTAATAAGATACAAAAAATCAATGCCGAGTTTGGTCAAGATTTCTCTTTTTTCGGGCAGGGGTGTTAAAATGTAATGAAAATCCGGATAAATTACCTGTTGGGGTATCGGGTTGAAGGTCAAAAGACCGGCTTTAGGACGGGATGCCATCTTGCGAGCAATCTCAATCGTCTTCTGAATTACCACTTGATGACCACGGTGAATCCCATCATAACTACCGATTGTAATTACGGAATTTCTAATCGCTTTATTCGGTCTTCGGTAAATCCGCATACACTAAACGAACCGGTTTCAATCGCCCAAAAGAATAGAATCCGATTAACATTGCTCTTTCTTCTTCATCCAATATTTTAACCGGTGTTGCTTTGAGCAACCTGTCGAACCAGATTCTGGTGAAGACCCGACTCGGGCACTTCTGCTCCAAGCAGTCAATCTCTTGACCACTAATTAACTTCCTGATTGTGGTATCTTTCACATAAATCGTTAAAAGGTTAGATAAAGCCTTGGACAAAGGACATAAGTGGTCTTTGATATCCTTAAACGATAAGTTTTTCAAATCTACCGCATCCTCTAATTTAAAATCACCAATTTTGGTTCGGGTCAAACGATTAAGCGTCGCACCGATACCCAATCTCTCTCCGATATCGCGTGCCAAGGCGCGGATATAAGTCCCCTTACCAACAACCGCCCTAATAACAAGCACTGGCGGTTTAAATTCTAACAAATCCAATTCATCAATAAAGACCCTTCTTGGTTTTGGACAAATCTTTTCGCCAGCCCGTGCCAAATCATAAAGTCTTTGGCCTTTTTGCCGCAAGGCGGAAAATGATGGTGGGATTTGGTTGATTTCACCAATAAATTGGGCAAGCACCTTCGCAATCTCTCCCCGATTAACTGCTGACCAATTCTTTTCGGCAATAACTCTTCCGGTAATGTCATCGGTATCGGTCTTAATCCCCAATCTTATTTCGGCAATATATTCTTTTTCCTGTTCGGTTAGAAACCGTGCAATCTTGGTTGCCTCGTTGAATAAGATTAAAAGGACCCCGCTCGCCATTGGGTCTAATGTCCCCGCATGACCAATCTTTTCTAATTTTTGATTTTCTTGTTTAAAAATCTGTTTAATTATTCTAATTACATCATAAGAGCTTATCCCAGTGGGTTTTGCCACATTCAAAACCCCCCGTAGCTGCGTTTTGGTAAGCATTTAATTAATTTTTCGCCCCATCCGCCTAAGCGAATTAGGCAGTTGGCTTACGCGGATAAAGTTCATCCAAAATTTCACCGACTTTTTTTTCTTCTAATAAAAGAGCATCGATCTCAAAATTGAGTTCGGGCAGGTAACGGAGCGTTATCCGCTTTCCCAACAATTGCCGAATTCGTCCTTTCGCACGATTCAGATGGTCAAACACGCGTTCCTGTTGAATCTTATCGCCTAAGATTGAGAAATATATAGTTGCAATCTTTAAATCCGGACTCACTTTGGCTTGCGTGACCGCAACAAAACAAAAATTGGGGTCGGCAAGGTCGTTAAGAATAATATTTGCCACCGCTTCTTTTATTACATTTGCTACTCGTTTTGGACGGTAACTCATAACTAAAACTCCTCCTTTTCCAAACCTGGTCTATATGCGTTAAATCCGAACAAAATTTATTATATATTACAAAAATCCAAGGAATTGTAAAGCACAAAATTTTTCGTGGTTTGTCCTTGCTTCAAGCAATAATTAAAAAGGATGAGGATGACAGGGAGAGGGCGCCCTGTCATCCTCGGTTGAGGAGCAGGAAGTAGGGGAATTCGGGGTATTTGCTCCTTGCTTTGGGGAAGTTAAATCTTAGTCGGGCAAATTACTACCGATTCTCGCCCCAAATTTTCAAAGAACCCCTCCAAGGAAGTTATTCTGCCTCCTTCAATTTTATAAAAAATAAATAGTTTTGATTTTCCAATGTAAAGTATTGGTTTTTTGCCTTGCCATTCATACCTTATATTAATTATAGCCAAAAAATCAAAAATGTCAAGAGGTTTCTGCCGGACAAAAGAACTTTTTACCCAATCTTTAAAAAAGGCGCTACGAACCTACAAAAACCAACCGCTTGACAAATAGGGTTTTTATTTTATTATTGATAGTTATGATATACAATAAGAACAGCAAATTTTTATTATTAGCGATTGCGCTTTTCTGGTTACAATGCTCAGAAGCGCCTTATGTTCAAATAGCAGCAAATAGAATCGTCTTGGCTGAATTATTTTCGTCAACTAACTGAGAATATTGTAAACGTGCGGAGCACGTTTTAGATAGCCTACAGATGGTTTTTGGTGACTCCTTGGTGGTCTTAAGTTATCATGCGCAGGATTACGATACATTCAATAATCCACTGAGTAAGGCGCGAGCCAGGTTATACAACCCTGGGATTGAACCAGTTTGTTTTTTTGATGGCTCAGGACCAGTTTCCGTTCAAGACCCGGACAGTTTTTATGCCCGTTATCAAGACCAGATTTTAGGAGCCCGTTCCCAAACGACCAGTTTAAGACTGGAACTGGAATTTGATACCAAAATCAACATCAAAATAAATGTTATACCGACCGAATCCTTGCCCGACCCGGCAAATCTTCGTTTGTTTGTAGTGGTTTATGAAAAGGTTGCTCCTTACCTTTCCGGTTTCCCGCCATTTGATACAATGCACGCCTTTTTCGTTGTTAGAAAATTTTTACCTGACACCTTAGGACTGAACTTATCGTTTTTGAATTTTCCCAATAGTTTTGATACTGTTTTCACTACTCAATTAGAAAACTGGGATTCGACGCAAATTGGGGTTGCTTCATTTGTGCAAAATATCCAGACCAAAAAGGTCTTGCAGGCAGTGAAAAAAATTTTTTAAGGAGGAAAGAGAAATGAAAAAATTTGCCTTTTTTATATTATTGCTCAACCTTGGGATAGTTGCCTTTGCCCAAGAGACGAAGACCGATACGATTAAATATCCAAAGGCAATAAACTTCACCTTACCCAGCACCGAAAATAAAACTATTACGCTGGATTCGCTTTTAAAGAATGGACCGGTATATTTGGAATTCTGGGATCTACCGTGCAAGAATTGTATTAAAGAATTGGACGCCTTGATGCCGATTTATGATTCGCTTAAGGAACGCGGTCTTCAAATTATTGCCCTTTCGGTTGATAAACCAGCCGATGAGGCAAAAGTTAAGACATTTGTGAAATCAAAAAAATGGCGCTACTATGTGTTATTAGATAGCAAAGGAAAGGTAAAAGACTTATACCAAATCAAAATTAAACCAACCGCCTATCTTATAAACCAAAAAGGCGAAATTGTCTTTACTCATATTGGTTTTAAGCAAGGCGACGAGAAACGAATCAAAGACGAATTTTTGAAATACCTACCTAAACATAAACCGTGTGAACAAGAAAAATCCGAATCGGAAGAAAAGGAGAAGTAAGTATCCGGATTACAAACCATAGGTACTTGAAGCATATCTTGCTACTACTTCAAATAGTCTGTGGTATCGTTTATGCTCAGGGCAATAGTGAGTTAAACATCACCGGTTCAAATCGACAAGAATTCTGGGTATTCAAAAAGGATTATGCGGTAAACTGGGAAGACAAAATAAATGTCCTCTTGGAATACAGAAATTTTTCGGGAAAACTTGGTGTGTTCTGGTTTGAGCCATCAAAGCCTTGGGATGAAAAAAGAAAACCTTTGCGCTATTTTGATTATAGTTTAGCCTATGCGCCAGAGAAGTTTGAAATCTTGTTAGGTAATTTCTATGAAACTTTTGGTCAAGGATTAGTCTTGCGCACCTATCTTGATGAAGACTTCCGACACGATAAAAGCCTTGCTGGGCTCAGACTTATTGGGCATCTGCCTTTTAATACCGATTTGATTCTGTTGGGTGCTAAATTACGGGATGTCTTCTTTCAAGAGAATACCTACAAGATTATGAACATTCAAGATTCATCGGACCAGTTGTATGGCATTGCGTTAAGCAACCTACGGTTTGGCTCGGGCAACGCCTTTATAAAAGTTGGTGGTAATTATCTGCGGGTAAATCGTAATCAAGACCCAACCCCAAAGGCTTTTAACGAATTATTTGGAGCGAACTTGAAAGGAACAATCGGACCGATTGATTTATATGCGGAGGGGGCAACACGGTTTGGAACAAAGTTAGGGATTGGCGGTCCTGACCGGGATAATTATGGTTATTACCTTGTCGGTTCTGGTGCCTTCACCGGTCTTGGTTTAGTTTTTGAATATTTGGATTATAATGGAATCGGTTTTCCGGAAGGGGTTTATCACTATAACGACCCACCCACCCCAATCCGGTCCGGCGTTGCAATCAATCGGGGTGTGGATGAAATCGGTTTTGGAATTGGGGCGAATGCTACTCCGTTTTCACCCGTTTTCTTGGAAGCCAGTTTCGCTCAACTAAATACGCATAATAAAAGTAGTCAGGTCCAGGAAATAATCGGCAAGAGTAAATACGAACCGGTCGAATTACCAATGATTTTCCAATTGGGATTTGAGTCAATGCATCAGAAGAAAATCGAAGCCGGAACACTCAAACGCAATACTGAAAAACCCAATATTGATTTAACCTATACCATTGAAGACCACTTATTTGAACTGGAATCAGAATTCACTTGGGTCTATGAACTGCCTTTTGATACGACTGAAGCGTTACGATATTATGAGACTGGTTTTACTTTAACCTATGGTTATGGCGAGGGTCTAATTCTAACCTTTGGCTGGCAATTTTGTTCAAAGGATTCATTAAAACGCTACGATTATATGAAAAGTTGGCCAGTTGCCGAAATTGCCTGGTCAATCAATCAGAATAATATATTACGGGTTAGAATCGGTAGCGAGCGCGGTGGTTATACCTGTTCCGGCGGGGTCTGTCGATACGAAGCACCGTTTACCGGTATCAAAGCCAGTTTGATTAGCAAATTTTAGAATATGAGAAGACTTATTTTTGTGATAATCGTAATCTTGGGGTTTTTGGCTTTAACCTATGGTATTATCCTTGCTGACCCTGATTTAATCCATCGCTTTGCAGCAAATATATGACTCTCCTGTATGGGTTTAGTATAAACCCCAATGAAGATTAAACCATATCGTATTGGACAGATTATTAGTGCGGTTATCCTTAATGCTTACATATTGGCTTATATCCAAAACAAAGTAATCTACCAGGGGTTTTTAAAGCATATACCCGAACCAGTATTAAATTGTTACGGTGGTCCACTTTCGGTTTTTGCCTGCCCAATGGGTTCGCTCCAACAAGTGATTGGGGTTCACCGTATCCCATTTTATATCATTGGATTTTTTGTCATCATTGGTATTTTTGTTGGTCGAATGGCATGTGCCTGGGTTTGTCCGTTTGGACTCTTACAAGACCTCCTTTATAAGATTAATCCGCCTCAGGTGGATAAATTCGATTTACCTAAATTCGCACCCGTGCTTACTATGTCTCTTTTCGTTATTGGTTATTTTGTCGCTCATTTCCTTTTCGCTAACTTTCTCCTCATCGGACGGATTCTTTTGGTTTTTGGATTCGTTATCCTTGGCATCGTCTTAGACAATTTGATTAAATGGCGAATCAAAAGATTCGATATAACTGCTATTAAATATTTAGTCTTGATTGGCGTCGCAGTTATTTTCGCTTATTATACACAAGAGCCCTGGTTCTGTAAACTTTGTCCCCAAGGTACCCTTGAAGCCGGTATACCGTTAGTTTTATGGGACCCGGTTAAACAATTACGCCAATTAGTTGGCTGGTTATATTACACAAAACTTAGCATCCTATCCGTAACCTTGCTTTTATCAATTCCAATTAAGCGACCATTTTGTCGCGTCTTCTGCCCAATTGGTGCAATATATGCCCCATTTAACAAGTTCAGCCTGCTTCATTTAAGACTAAAGAAGGAAGAATGCAAAGATTGCCAAATTTGCAAGAAAGTCTGCCCGATGGCGATTGAAGTCCATCAAAATCCCAATCAACTTGATTGCATCCGATGTTTTGAATGTGTATGGCATTGTCATCCAAGAAGTGTTGAAATAAAACTCTAAATTAGCGGAACCGTGGACCGTGATGTTGAGGTAGGAGGGAGTAAGAGAGGAGGGAGGAGGTAAAACACGGAGGACGGGCAACGGATAAAATGAAACCCAACTGGCTTAAAATCACTTTGCCCCAAGGTTCAACTTATAATAAAATCAGGGCAATTGTTAAAGAATACAACTTGCATACCGTATGTGAGCAAGCCCGTTGTCCTAATATTGGAAAATGTTGGGCAGGTAGAACTGTAACCTTTATGATTTTAGGTGACACCTGCACCCGCAATTGTAAATTTTGTGCGGTCAAGACCGGAAATCCAAAGGGAATCGTTGATAAAGAAGAACCAAAAAGGGTTGCCCAGGCAGTAAAGAATTTAGCATTGAATTATGTTGTAATCACTTCCGTGACGCGTGATGACCTAACCGATGGCGGAGCTTCCATTTTTGCCCAAACGATTAAGCAAACAAGAAAACTGAACCCCAATACTAAAATTGAAGTATTAATCCCGGACTTTGCTGGTTCTTCTCAAGCGCTAAAAACAGTTTTACTGGCAAAACCTGATGTCTTAGCCCATAATCTTGAAACAGTTGCCCGTTTAACCCCATTGGTTAGAGATAAGCGAGCCAATTATCAAACTTCCTTAAATATTTTACGATTAAGTAAAGACACAAATCCAGATATCCCGACCAAATCCGGGATTATGGTTGGATTAGGTGAAGAAGAAGAAGAAGTTAAAAAGACAATGCTTGACTTAAAAATGGTCGGGACCGAAATCATCACGATTGGTCAGTATCTTAAACCCAGTCCAAATAATTGGGAAGTAGGTAATTACATCTCACCGGAAAAATTTCAAGAATTCCGACAATACGGCAAAGCCTTGGGTTTTAGGCAAGTTTTGGCTGGACCTTTAGTTAGAAGTTCACTTCGCTTTGCGTATTGAATCCCAAATCCGTTATCTCCGCCTTAGACGGATCATTTACCACATTGAACCATAACCGGCAAATACCCATTTATCATTCTCTTTTTGAAAAAACATTGAAATACTGCGTCTCCGTTTTATCTCGGGTGGCGGCAAAGCCGAAGTGATTGGTATAATATCTAATGCGCCGAGGGCAATATTATCCATCACCCTGACCATCCCAAATTCAAGGTAAGTGTTGATTTTCAGCCGATTATATTTTGAGTGCAACTCTTCTTTCGTTAACCAAAAAATCCGATTGTGGGGCAGATTGATTTTAACATCGCCTTGTCCGGACCGGTGGATTATTGCGATGTTATAAGCCAAATCAACTTGCGGGAAAATCTTTTCCAATCCCAAATTGGAGACCGCCTTTTCCAGCATAAGTTGGACAATCTCCTTTTGCGCTATAGTATCCGAAACCCCGTAGATAAATTCTTTATGGTTAAGGATTCCGGTTAACCACATCAACCGCCAACCCCGGTCGGTCTTTATCCAATACTGGTAAATAAATGCTGGGACATTAGAATTTTGAAATAGCACCCAACTGGTAATATGCCCGGACAACCCAAAAATATTTACCCTGCCGAATTTTACTTTTTTAAACGAGCGCCCTGCATACCAACGGTCAATCGCGGCTTGAAGTTTTTGGGGCGGAATCTCACGCTGAAATGTTGAATTGAACATTCGGTGAATCACAAGACCATCTTTTCGGGCTAAGGCATTAATAAAATCTATACCAAGTTTAAGAAGTTCGGCTTTTGCTGGCGTTGACCCTGAATTTGATGCCGTGTTTTTGATGTTCTGTTGGGCAATAAAAAAAATAACCAGCGCCAAAATAAGAGTAACAAGAAGGGCAATGATTATTCGCATTTTAAAACGGGCTCGACAAGATTTGAACTGGCGATCTTCGCCGTGACAGGGCGACGTGTTAAACCAAGCTACACTACGAGCCCGAAACCATATATAGCATAGCCTTATTTGCCCAATTTGTCAATATCCGTTGCCCGTTAACGGTCACGTTTCATCCGCGTTAGGCGGATCCCGCATTTGGCATTCCGAGGTTGCTATGGTCTACCAACAATCAGCACTGGACAGGGAAGGTCGGCAAGAAATTTTTCGGTTATCGTATAATTGTAAAAGCGTAACCATTCAATCGGCAGAATCAACAAATCAGCCTTGACCGACCTTAAGAACGGCTGGAGTTCAAAAATTGAACCTTCTTCAACTGCCACCGCAACTTCAATTTCTTTAACCTCTGCCTGTTTGATATTAAATTCAAGTTTAAAAAGGTCAGCCCAGGCTTTGCTTTCCAATTCTTCCCTAACTATTGATTCTTCCCGACCAGTATCTTGAACAGTTTGCATCAATGGTCTTGGGTCAATTAACGCCAAAAGAATCAGTCGGGCTTGGTTTTGGCGTGCCAATTCAATGGCTAAATTCTGGGCTTCTGGTTTTAAGGTGATTAAAAAAACAATTCTTTTAAACACTTACGGCGACAACGGAATCTGAAGTAATAAAATTATTGTCGCAATTAGCATTGAAGTAATTGTAACAATAACCCCTGGTAAGAGCCATTGGCGAAAACGAATTGTTCGACCGGTATCACGCTCATAGGTGCTAACCGCTACGATATTAGCGGTTGAGCCAATCATTGTCAAGTTTCCACCCAAACAACCGCCAAAGAGCAATGCCCACCATAAGATACCTGAATGTGCCACCCCAATTCTTGATAGGTCTTTGACAATTGGCACCAATGCAGCAACAATCGGCAGGTTGTCAACAAAGCCCGAAGTTATACCACTGCCCCACAAAAGCATTACCAAAGCCGAACCGGTCACACCACCACCAATATTAGGGAGGGGTAATTTTTGCGCCAATGTGGAAACCAGATGGGCAAATTTTGGTGTCACCCCAGTAAATTCCAGACAGGCCGCTTTGGCAAAAAGAAACATAAAGAAGATAAGTGTCCACCAATCAACTCCCCGTTCAATTAAAAACTTACCCCGTTCCTTTTCGGTAAAAACGATTATCCCCAAGACGCATAATGGTGCAGCAACTAAGACTGTGCCCTCAACTAAATTCAATAAAAGTTCGATCCGATTGTGCAGGATGATTAAAAGAATGACCAAGACAAAGAGTATCCAGCCAATCCGGAACTTCTTGCGGTCAATTACCTCTGCCCATTCATCCAAGTCATCAAATCGGGCAACGGACAAAAATTTTTTTGGCTTCAATGCGTTTCTAAAGCCAAATAAACAAAGACCAACCACAAAGATGGCAGCAATTAGCGCGGTCGGGGTTGCCCAACGCAAAAAATCTTCAAAAGTCAATTTACCAGCAAAGGCTAAATAAACACCAATTGGATTACCCACCAATGTTAAAGAACTACCAACATTAGTGGCAAAGACTAAACTGACTAAAAATATAAAAGGAGATACTCGAGTTCGTCTTGTAATTTCGAGTCCTAATACCATAGTAACGAGAATCGCTGTCACTTCACCGGTAAATGCTCCTAAAATCAAAGAGAAAAACATCAAGAGCAAAAGGGCCAATGCCGGCGAACCTTTGACCTTTTTCAATGCCCAGACCACCAAAAACCGAAAAAGCCCTAAGTCGCTGAGCCAAGAAATAATTCCCATCATCGCCATAATAAAGAGGATGGTTGGGATGGACATAAATCGAACTGTTGTCTCAATATCCATCGTGCCGGATAAAAGCAGAACGCCTAAACCAAAAGCGGCAATCGCAACCCGATGACGCCAGAAGAGTAATGTTCCAATTACGGTTGCCAAAAATACAGTTATTGCCAGCACTTGTCGGGTCAACCAGGGTTCTGAATTGAATTTCAAATAATCCAATTTGACATAATATTCGTTAGTGGGTAAGACAATTTTGGGCAGGATATATCTAAATACCAAAAAACTAATTATGATTACTATCCCATAATAAATATAGTGCCGGTTGCGGTAAAAAAAATTCTCTTTGATTGGTGATAAAATGGTGTTAACTACATTGGTCGGCGAAGTTTGCTCAAGGATGCTTTTGACAATTCCTTTGCGGCGCAAACGTGTCGCCAAACTACCTAATACTTTAATATACTCACTCTTTTCCGCTTCGGGCGCTAAAATAAAAAAGGCAACTTTGACGGGTTTTTGGTCTAATGCTTGCCAATCTAATGGTTCGCGCAGCCGAACGACAACTATTAAAATTCTATCTAATTCTTGTAGCGTAATATGGGGTAACGCGATACCGTACCCAACCGAGGTTGGTCCGGCTGCTTCCCTCGCTTCAAGTTTTTGAACTATCCTCTCGGGTTCGGTGACAATGCCTTTACGCTTTAACTCTTTCGCCACAAATTGAAACAACTCCTGCCGAGTTGTCAATTCGGGTGCATCAAAAACCAAATCGCTATTCAGATATTGCGCAAATTCCAGCACAGAGAAATATAATAACCATTTTAAGTCAAATCGTCAACTGCTTCTAATACACCCACTCGAAAATGGCGAAAATCGGTCTTGAGGCAGATATTGACAAATTGAGGTTATTAAGTATAAATATAAGATATGATTGACCTAACCAAAAAAAGGATTTGTGTGACTGGGAGTAAAGGTTTTTTAGGCACCCATCTTCTTGCCGCCCTCCGCAAACGAGGCTGTGAAAATATCTTTGAAGCAGATATTGACCGCTATGACCTCCGAGTTAAAGAAGACATTATCCGAATGTACGATGAAACAAGACCGGACATTGTCATCCACTTAGCGGCAAAGGTTGGTGGTATTGGTGCCAATCGGGAAAGACCCGGTGAATTCTTCTATGACAACCTAATAATGGGCATTCAACTCATAGAAATTGCCCGCCAGCGTCAGATTGAAAAATTTGTCATATTGGGGACAATCTGCTGTTATCCAAAATTTACGCCCGTCCCCTTCAAAGAAGAAAATCTCTGGGACGGTTACCCAGAAGAGACCAATGCCCCTTACGGATTAGCCAAGAAAATGCTATTGGTCCAATCGCAAGCCTATCGGGCACAATATGGCTTCAATTCAATATTTTTGATGCCGGTGAATCTGTATGGGCCTTCTGACAATTTTGACCCCAAAAGTTCGCATGTGATACCTGCTCTTATCAAAAAATGTTTTGATGCGATTGATAATAATTCAAAAGAGATTGTGGTCTGGGGTACGGGTAATGCAACCAGAGAGTTTCTCTATGTTGAAGACTGTGCGGAAGGGATTATTTTAGCAACCGAACGGTATGATAAATCCGAGCCGGTGAACTTAGGTGCCGGCTTTGAAATTTCAATAAAAGACTTGGTTGACCTTATTGCCCGATTAACCGGTTTTAAAGGCAAAATTATCTGGGATACCGAAAAACCTGATGGCCAACCCCGACGTTCCCTTGATACCCAAAAAGCCTTCAAAGAATTTGGGTTTAAGGCAAAAACACCGTTTGAGGAAGGATTGAGAAAGACAATTGAATGGTATCGTGAGCACCGAGGGAAAAGATAAAATTGAGACGACTTTAGTCATACTCAATTACAATGAAATTGAAGGCTTAAGAAAAATCTTTGACCAAATCCCTTTCCAAAAAATTGATGAGGCGTTTGTGGTTGATGGTGGTTCTACTGATGGTTCGGTTGAATTTTTAAAAAGCAAAGGCTTAAGGGTAATCACCCAAAAACGTAAAGGCCGAGGCGAGGCATTTCGCATCGGAATTAACGAAGCCAAGGGTGAATTTGTTGTCTTTTTTAGCCCGGATGGCAATGAAGACCCAAAAGATATTGTTAAACTTTTTGACCTTTTAAAGCAGGGCAATGATATGGCAATCGCCTCAAGATTTTTGCCTGGCGCGCGCAATGACGAAGACGACAAGGTTTTTCGTTGGCGGGCTTGGGCAAATCGCTGTTTTACCTTTATTGCCAATTCGGTTTGGAAAGGCAAAATAACCGACACCATTAACGGATTTCGCGGTGTCAGAAAATCCTCCTTCCTGTTAATGCACCCCACTACGGATGCCTTCACTATTGAGTATCAAATGTCAATTCGGGCGTTAAAACTCAAAATGAAAGTTGCTGAAATTGCAACCTATGAGGGCGATAGAATCGGTGGCTATGTCAAAGCCAAGTCAATCCCGACTGGAATCCGATTCGTCATCTTTTTGATTAAAGAACTCTTCGCCGGCCGTCGCTTTTAAGCGGAAACGAGAAACAAGGGAGTAATTAGATAATAGGGGCCCGAATCAGGCGACTCATCCCTGTCAACTTATCCCTGCCTTGTAAAGATTGTTCCTTGACAATTGATGTCTTTTAAAATAAAGTAAGAGATTATGCCCCGTTCTGGTTTAATTCACAAATCAGCACCGATAGGATTACTGATGCACGACGAAGCCCCAAAAACTTTATGACCTATTTACTCCAACAATTGATTAACGGCTTACAACTCGGTTTCGTCTATGCCTTGATTGCTTTAGGTTATACAATGGTCTATGGCATTGTCCGGCTAATAAATTTTGCCCACGGCGACATTTTTATGATTGGCGCCTATTTTGGTTTCTATCTTTTGGGCAGATTCAAACTCCCTTTCCCCTTAAGCATCTTGGGCGCGATGCTTGGCACCGCGATTTTAGGCATTACCATTGAACGGGTAGCCTATAAGCCTTTACGCACAGCGCCGAGGATTGCTGCTTTGATTACCGCAATGGGCGTTTCACTTTTTTTAGAGTATTTTTCCAGCCTTAAATTCGTCTTCGGACCAAATTATCTTGCCTACCCTCGTCCGTTTCCAATCGTTAATTATAATTTTGGTGGTTTGACTATCTCTAATATTCAAGTTATCGTTTTTGGTGTGGCGATTCTTTTGATGTTGGGTCTGCATTTCTTTGTTATCAAAACTAAAACCGGTATGGCGATGCGCGCCGTTTCGTTTGATAAAGAGACCGCTCAATTAATGGGAATTGATATCAACCGGATAATCTCAATAACTTTTGGTATTGGCTCAGGATTAGCTGGTGCGGGTGGCGTATTATATGGAATTGCCTATCCCCAGATAAATCCATTTATGGGCATTATGCCTGGGCTTAAGGCATTTGTCGCGGCGGTATTGGGTGGAATTGGCATTATCCCCGGTGCAATGCTTGGTGCAGTAATAATGGGTGTGGTGGAGGTACTGACCGCAGCATTTCTCTCATCAACATTAAGAGATGCGGTAGCCTTTGCCATTTTAATAATTGTTCTCTTAATAAAACCAACTGGAATATTGGGAAAGGAAGCGACCGAAAAGGTATGAGCAATCGGACGGTTAAAACAATCATTATGGTCATTGCGGTTTATATTGTGCTTTTTATCTTAATCAAATTCTCAATTATTAATCCTTATTGGCACCAAATCCTATGTTATGCTGGGATTATGGCGATACAGGCATTGGGCTTAAATCTCATATATGGGTATACTGGTCAATTCTCATTAGGCCAGGCCGCCTTTTATGGGATAGGTGCCTATCTATCCGCTTACATCAGTAAGACCATTCATACTACTAATCCCTTGATACTAATCTTAGGGATTATTGCCGGGGCAATCTTATCGGGTATTGTTGCCTTATTGATTGGCTTGCCAATTCTAAGGCTTCGTTCGGATTATCTTGGTATTGCCACGCTTGGTTTTGGCATCATTATGAAGATTATCTTTGATAATGCCGATGCGGTTATACCAAGTTTGGGCGGCTCGCGCGGGATGACTGGAATTCCGCGCTTAACCAATTTCACTTGGGTCTTTACCGTGTTCGTATTAGCGGTCTTGGTTATCCGCAATCTAATCAATTCAAGTATTGGGCGGGCATTGGTATCAATCCGAGAGGATGAGATAGCGGCGGAGGCGGTGGGGATAGACACGACGAAATATAAAACCCTTGGCTTTGTTATCGGGTGTATTTATGCTGGTGTTGCGGGGGCTTTATATGCGCACTTATACTCTTTTCTCCATCCGGCGAATTTTGATTTTCTAAAATCGATTGATGTGATGCTAATAATTGTCTTGGGTGGGTTGGGCAGTATCTCAGGAACGATTATAACCGCAATTGCCTGGGCTTTTTTACTGGAAGGATTAAGGGTCGTATTACCGGAGGCGATACTCGACTGGCGCCTGGTTATTTATCCCTTGATATTAATTATCATAATGCTTGTCCGCCCGCGTGGGATTTTCGGTGGTATGGAATTCAAATTCCTTAAATCGGATTAGGTTTGCGATGTCTCCATCAATACTGGAAATTAAAAATCTCACCAAAGACTTCGGGGGATTAAAGGCGGTTAACAATTTTTCCCTCTCATTAAACGAAGGCGAGTTGGTCGGTTTGATTGGACCAAATGGGGCAGGTAAAACCACGGTTTTTAATCTAATTACCGGAATGTATCTTCCATCGGCAGGCAGTATCAAATTTCAGGGCCGAGAAATCAGTGGATTAAAACCACACAAGATTGCTCAAATGGGAATAAGTCGAACCTTTCAAAATATTCGACTCTTTCCTGAATTAACCGTCTTGGACAATGTCCGAATTGCCCATCATTATCACACGCATTGCGGATTATTTCATACTTTATTTCGCACCAAGGCTTTTCACCAAGAAGAAAAAGAGTTGACCCAAAAGGCAAAGGAATTTCTTGCCATCTTTGGATTAGAAGGGCGCTTGAACGAAAAAAGCAAAAATCTGCCTTACGGCGAACAGCGCCGTTTAGAGATTGTCCGAGCCTTAACGAGTGCACCAAAATTGTTGCTGTTAGATGAGCCAGCCGCGGGTATGAACCCGTTTGAAGTTGGGCGCCTTTTAGAACTCATTGCCTTTATTCGCGAACGGTTCCGATTAACGATTTTATTAATTGAACATCAGATGCGCGTGGTTATGGGAATCTGTGAACGGGTAGTCGTGATGGATTTTGGTGAAATCATTGCTTGTGGTATGCCCGAAGCGGTTCAAAATGACCCAAAAGTAATTGAGGCATATTTAGGTAAACGGACTACGGTATACGGATAACGGTGAGCGGATTGCTTGAGGTTAAGGATTTATCAGTTCATTACGGTGCCATTTGTGCCTTGCATAATATTTCCTTTGCATTAAATTCAGGTGAGATTGTCACTCTAATTGGCGCAAATGGGGCTGGCAAAAGCACGACCTTAAAGACAATTGCCGGCTTGGTTAAACCAACCAGTGGTGAGATAAAATTCCAAGGCAAAGTGTTGAACGATATCCCTGCCCATAGCATCGCCCGACTGGGTATTGCCTATGTTCCGGAAGGCAGAAAGCCGTTCGCCAATTTAACGGTCTACGAAAATTTGCGCTTGGGCGCTTATTCCTTAAACCGAAAAGAAGAGATAGAGCGAGCCTTAACCAGAGTCTTTCAATCGTTTCCCAGACTCAAAGAGCGTTTAGCGCAACCAGCAGGCACACTCTCTGGTGGCGAACAACAGATGTTGGCGATGGGCAGGGGTTTGATGGCGAAGCCAAAACTACTAATGCTTGACGAACCATCAATGGGGTTATCACCAATCTTGGTCTCAGAGATTTTTGCCATTATCAAAGAGATTAACGAACAGGGGACGACCATTCTTTTAGTTGAGCAAAATGCCAATATGGCGTTAAGTATTGCCCATCGGGGTTATGTCTTAGAGACTGGACAAATAACCCTTGCCGGTAGTGCAAAAGAATTAAGAGAAAATCCCAAGGTTAAATCGGCTTATCTTGGTGAATCTCATTAAAATCCGCATTAGGCGATGCAAGTTGCCCTCAGCGGGCACATACCCAGCACCTATTGGGCTCGCTTTGTGGCCTTGGGGCTTGTCCCCAACAAAAGCAATTTATTGCCTTTTATATTTCTGCCCTTAACTTCATTAGCCCAAAGACCGAAGTGATTTTCTCTTTTAACTTTATTAGTATCTCTTCTTTCAGACCTTCCTTTTTCCAACGCTCAATAATTCCAAGCAAATTTTTATTAAGCAATTCTTGGTCCCTGCCGTAATATTTCTTTAAGACTTTAAATCCGCCTTAGCGGACCACCCAAGATGCACCACAGGCACGGAGATAAAGAAGAATTAACCCTAAGGCAGGATTTTTTTAGTCTCCCCTTTTCTAAATGTGAGATATAACCCTTTCCTGATTTCAAAGACAGACCAATTCTTTCCGCGACTGCGGCTTGAGAAAGACCAGACTCCTCACGTACCTTTTTTAAAAGGTCAGCGATTTCTTTATCTAAGATAGATGTTTTTCGAGACATACTTTATCATATAAAGTATACTCCCAATATACTTAAAATCAAGCAATATTTTCTTCTAAGTATTTGATATTTGATATTTTATATTTAATTTTCCTCTGGAGGGGGTACCGCCTACGGGGTGACCCCGTAGGCGACTTGGGGAGTGGCTTCGGGAGTTGCCTCGTAGACTGCTTCTGGGGTTGCTTGGGGAACTGCTTCGGAGGCTGGTTGGGGAGCGACCTCGTAGGCAACTTCGGAAGCGGCCTGGTAGGCAACCTGGGAAGCAGGCTCGGGGACTGCCTCGGGGGTTGCCCCGTAGGTTACTTGGGGAGCAGGTTCGGGGACAGGAATTTTTTAAAATGCGGAATATGAAATTACTTAGGCAAGGGCGTAGCGCCGCAACAGGGCGGGCAAAAGGTGAATTTAGGGGCTTTTTATATTAACTACTATCGGTTGGGCATAAACTGCGGCACCAAAAATTCCCTGCGCACCAGTAAGATTCCCGCCACCGACTTCAGAAAGTTTCCAAGCACCGTTAATTGCCATAAGACTAATTGAATACTCACCTGGATAAAAATTACCCATTGTATCTATAAAGGCTTCTTGGGGTATTACGCAAGAAATTGAATCCGCTGAAAAATCTTTGTTCCAACCTTGTGCTTTATTTAAAGTATCAACTGGCTGAACGCCAATGATGTAATGTTCGGCACTATCACTTTTGCTCCAAACCACCCGGGCAGAAAAGAATATAAGAGTATCACCGGCATTAGGGTAAATTATGGAAAAACTATCAGGCAAGACACAGTTGCCGGTTATCGTTTCCTTGTCGGTTGTGATATGTAAGTCATACCTTTGCATATATTGTAAATCAAGTGCCGGTTTGAAATATACACCATCAATCTTTTCCCGAAGGCTAATCTCGTTAATTTTAACCGCTGCGCCAGTAATCGGTTGCACGGTAACCGGGAAGATATTAGTGAAAGATGTATCACTCGGCTGTTCAAGAAAGACATTGTGAAATTTAGTCCGTCCCAGAATAACGGTTGCGGTATTACTTTCAGGTGCTAAGGTTTTTGTTACTTGTGCCGTCACGACGATTGATTCAATTTCTTTTTCACATTGCATTAACCAAACCGTCCAAAATAGAATTGCTAAAACCCGTATCTGTTTCATTTGCTTCTTCGTCTTATTAAAGTTTTTTTGATGTATTACATTTCAGAATATTGAGTACTTTTACCATTTAATTTATGCCTCTGGGGACTCAATAAGTTCGGTTGAGAGTTCGCCAGCGCGGAATTTTTTACTGGCTAATATCTTCAAATGGAACGGAATCGTAGTCTTTACTCCTTGGATAATTGTTTCGGTTAATGCCCTTTCCATTCGCGCAATTGCGCCGGCACGAGTCGTATCCCAAACCACTATTTTGGCAATCAGGGAATCATAATACGGTGGAATTGTATAGCCCGGATAAATATGGGAATCAACCCTGACCCCAATCCCACCGGGTAAATGTAAGTCAATGATCTTACCCGGGGTGGGGACAAAATCTTGGTCAGGGTCTTCGGCATTGATTCGGCATTCTATAGCCGAAATCTCTTTTAGTTCATCAAAGATAAAACTTTTATCTATACCACCCAAGGCTTGACAGAGATTTTCGCCAGCCGCAATTAGGATTTGTGCCTTAACAATATCGGTTCGGGTTACAAGTTCGGTTACTGGATGTTCTACTTGGATGCGCGTATTCATCTCAATAAAATAGAAATTACCATCCTTATCGGCTAAGAATTCCATTGTCCCGGCGTTGTAATACCCAATCGCCTGGGCTCCTTTTATTGCCCAATCACCCAATTTTTGGCGCATTGCTTCTTTTACCATTGGTGATGGACATTCTTCAATCAATTTTTGATGGCGTCGTTGCACCGAACACTCTCTCTCGCCCAAGTGAATTATTTTCCCCTGTTTATCGCCTAAGATTTGAACTTCAATATGCCTGGTCTTTTCTAAGAATTTCTCTAAGTATACCCGACCGTCGCCAAAGGTCGCTTTGGCTTCGGCTTGACTCATCCTGAATCCAGTTTCTAAGTCCTTTTCGCCTCTTATAATCCGCATCCCTTTGCCACCGCCACCAGCTGCTGCCTTGAAGATTACTGGATAACCAATCGCTGCTGCTATCTCCTTGGCTTCTTTTACCGAATTTATTGGGCCTTCGCTACCCGGCAAAACCGGCACCCCGGCTTCTTTCATTTTGCTCCGGGCTTGAATTTTATCGCCCATCAATCGGATAATCTCTGAGTTCGGACCAATGAAACGAATATTACAGGATTCACAAGCCTCAGCGAATTCTGAACTTTCCGCCAAAAAACCATACCCAGGATGAATCGCTTCGCATCCGGTAATTTCCGCCGCGGAAAGAATTCTTGGGATATTAAGATAACTATCCGAAGCCGGCGCTGGACCAATACAAACTTTCTCGTCCGCCATTCTTGTCGGCAATGAGTCTGCATCCGGTTCGGCATAGACCGCAACGGTTTTAATCCCTAATTCCTTACACGCCCGAATAATTCTTAACGCAATTTCGCCCCGATTGGCAATAAGAATCTTTTTAAACATTATTGCTTTGCCACCCGCTCAATATAGGTATTAGTGCGGGTATCAATTTTTATGATATCGCCGTTGCTGATAAAAAATGGAACTGAGATTACAAGACCGGTCTCCAGTCTTGCTGGTTTGCCGCTTCCGGCTGCCGTATCACCGCGGAAGTCGGGTTCGGTCTCAATCACCTTCAGGTTGACAAATTTTGGCAATTCCACCGTGGTCGGCTTGGCATCAAGATATAATACATCCAATTCCATACCTTCGGTTAGATAAAGTGTCTTCTCACATAAGATGTTTTTCGGAATAACAAATTGTTCAAAGTGTTCCATCTCCATAAAGTAATAATTTCCTTCATCGTGGTAAAGGAATTGGCATCTTCTTCTTTCAACTTCAACCTCTTCAATTTTCTCGCCCGAGTCAAGGTTTTCTTCGATTACTTGCGAAGTCATTAGGTTGCGCATCTTGGTGCGAACAAACGCTCGCCGCTGGGCAATCTTTACCCTTTGGTATTCAAGGATTTCATAGATGCTGCCTTTGAAACGAATTAATAGCCCGTAGCGAAAATCGTTGGGTGTAATCATTGTCTATTCTTTTCTTCCGGCTGTGTCATATTTCCACTAAGTCTTTGGTGCTTTTTGTTAACACCTCACAGCCATCTTCAGTAATTCTGACCAAATCTTCAATTCTTATTCCACCCCAGTCGTTAAGATAAATGCCCGGTTCTATTGTAACAATATTATTACAATCAAGAATTGCCTTACTGGTCTTGGCCAAGGCCGGACTTTCGTGGACCTGTAGACCAACCCCATGCCCCAAACCATGGCCAAAGTATTTACCATACCCTTTTTCAATAATGTAGTTTCGGGCTTGACCGTCAATAAAACTCGCTGGTTTACCCTTTTGTAAGCTTTGAACCGCTTGCATCTGAGCTTCTAAGACGATAGCATATATTTCCTTCGCCTTCTTGTTTGCTTTGCCAACAAATAGGGTTCGCGTCATATCCGAACAATATCCTCTGTAACGCGCACCAAAATCAAATATTATGGGCTCGCCTTTCTTTATTTTTTTTAGCCCGGGCTGGTAATGAGGTAATGCGCCATTTTTTCCACTGGCAACTATTGTCGGAAATGAAAGTTCACCGCCGCATAACCTAATTTGATAATCTATTTCACAAGCCAAATCTTTCTCTTTAATCCCCGGTTTTATAAAATTGAGCAGTTGATTAAATACCCGGTCGGTAATTGCTGCGGCTTTTTTTATCAGTCTTATCTCATAGTTATCTTTTACCGCGCGTAACTCAAGTGTCCAATTATTACAGGGAACAAGCCTTACTTTTTTAATCTGCTTCTTCAGTCGGCGATAATTTTGATAACTTAGATTGTCGGCTTCAAAACCTAAAGTTTTGATTTCCTTTAACTCTTCAGTTGGAAACTCCGCCAATAAGTCTCGGTCACGAATTTTTACTGTTGCATTTTTTACCTCTCGTTTCGATTGTTCTTGATAGCGAAAATCCGTGAAAAATAAAGAGCGGTTTTTAGTCAAAAGTAACATTCCGTTCGACCCAGTAAAACCAATTAAGTAACGAAGATTATTCAAATCGGTTATCAAAAGACCATCCAATTTTTCTTTTTGAATTCTTGCCTGCAATTTAATAATTCGTTCAACTTGCGTTTTGTTCATATGCCTAAAGATTTTACATTAAATTTTCCAAAAGTCAACTTTTGGTTGTCCTTGTAACTGGTTCAGAATTTCCTAAATGCCCAGAAACCAAAGATGGGCGGAGATTATTCCGCCTCAGGCGGACTAATCTTATTCCATCTGTGCTTATCTGTGTTAAAGGGGTTTATCTTTTCGGAAAAACTAAACTTTTGTTTGGTCTTCAGGTTAATGCCGTTACTTCAATCTGCCTTTAGATAACTAAATTTTTTTCTGATAAAACCATTGTTTTTCTTGTTTCATTTTTTGAATGACTATTTTTCCTGATTCAAGGTTTTAATTGAGCCTTGCATTGCAGATTATTTTTAAATTTTCTGTGCTACTTTATTCAGCGTAGAGGTTTGAAAATAAACTTATTTTATAATTATGAGTTGTAGTATCTGTTAACAACCAATATATTAATAATGCTTATGATTATAATAATTACTAAAAATTATATGTTGTAATTGTTGTAATGTGTAAAAAAGAGTATTGCTATAAGTCTTTACAATATAAACACATTAATTGCGGTGATTGTTAGTAAGACTGTTGATAAGCGTCTGGCGATTCTGGGGAATTATATTTGTAAAAAAGATAGGGAGGTTTTTAAACAGGTTATGCTCGGTTTATCCTCATTGTTATTCGGTTGAGAAGAGAAGCAAACTCTTGGTCAAGAGTCCTCATATCTTCCACCTTTTTTATTGCATGTAAGACAGTAGTATGGTCTTTCTTACCAAAATATAAACCAATTTCTTTTAATGATAGGCCTAAGTGCTTGCGCATCAAATACATAGCAACTTGCCTTGCTTGGGTCTGCGTTTTGGTTCTACTTTGTCCTTTGATTTGATTAATGGTTATTTTGAATTCTTCGGCAGTTTTTTCAGTTATGGTTTCGGGGGTTATATTATTAGTATTTGGTATTAAAGCACTTATGGCTCGTTCCACTTGTTCAATAGTGAGTGGTTTGGCTTCTATTGATTGTATTGCCATTAATCGAATCAAACACCCTTCAAGAATTCTTATATTGGTTCTTACTCGTTTTGCAATCAAATATGCTATCTCTTGTCTTAATTCGAATCCTTCGGCTTCAGCCTTTTTCCGTAAGATGGCTATTCTTGTTTCTATATCTGGTGGTTGGATGTCTACAACCAAACCTTGTTGTAAACGAGATGCCAACCTGTCTTCAATTGTAGGAATCTCGTAAGGGGGTCGGTCCGAGGTGAACACTATCTGCCTGGCTGCGCTATGCAAGTAATTAAATATATGGAAGATCTCTTCCTGCAACCGCTCTTTGCCAATCAAATAATGGATATCGTCAATTAACAGTATGTCCTGGGAGCGATATTTGTCTTTAAAACTTATAGTATTTCCGCGCTCAATTGCTTGAATTAGTTCGATAAAGAGGTTTTCGGCTGGGATGTAATAGATTTTTAGATTGGAGTTTACTTTTTTTGCGTGGTTACCGATTGCCTGCAATAAATGGGTCTTGCCTAACCCGACTCCGCCGTAGATGAATAACGGATTGTATGTCTTTGCCGGAGTTTCGGCAACTGCTCGGCACGCGGCATAAGCCAAGCGATTGCTTTCGCCGACAATAAAATTATCAAAGGTATAACGCGCCTGTAACTTAGAAGCATCGGGTCGAATACCAACGCCAGACTTCGTATTTGCTTCAAGGATGCCAATTGTTTTTGACTCATTTGCCTGTAATTTAACTTTTATCGGCTCTTGAACTATCTTTCTTATCGTTTCCTCAATTATTGGACGGTAGTATTGCTCTATCCATTCAATAAAAAATCCATTAGGAACAGAAACAACCAGAGTACCATTTTCATACTTAACCGCCTTGGTCGGTGCCAACCAGGTCATAAAGGCTTGTTTATTGTTCAATTCTATGGCTAATGAGTCAAGAATCTTAGCCCAAAGTTCTTCGGCGCAAGTTGAGGTTTCAGAAGTTAAGTTTGATTCACCCGGCTCAATTTTCGCATTTAGCCTATTGGCAATAATTCCTTTGGATTCTGATTCCAATGAAGATACGGCTCGACTGGTTTTGTTTTCCATATCCATTTTATTCCCAACTAATAAGATTCACCCAATGATAATAATATCAATCTTTTATAATTATCCGGTTTTTGGAAAAACACAAAACCTGCACAAGCAACATACTTATAACTATAAATCAAATTGAATATCCACACGGTTATCCACATAGTGCGTGTTTTTAAGTCTCGTATAATTAAAGAATTATCCATAACACCAAATTTTTTCCACAAATTGTTTTCTGTTACAAAGGCCATATGTATAATATTAAAAAAATTGAAACAGTCAAGTTTTGATAATTTCTCTTTGATATGTTTCACGTGAAACATAATAACGCCCGTATTTCAGTCTAAAACTAAATAGGTAATAATTCCGAATTATTTGGAAATTTATTTCTAACCTATCCGCGGTGCCGATCAAAGCCTATTATTCATCTTTAAATAGAAAACCGCCTCCAATTCCTCAATCCGAGTTATTATCTAAGTTACAAATAAAGTCAGCCTTAGAACATAAATTTAGGCAACCCCTATTTCGCCCTGGTATCTTCGGGGAATTAGCCAATAGCCTGTTGCCATTAGCCATCTTAGGCCATAGAGACAAGTTTATTACAATGTTTCACGTGAAACATTTATTTTGTTCCCCAGCACCTTTTCACCATTGATTTGGAGAAAAGACGAGTTAGGGTCTCTGACAAGCGAACTTCACCGTTTGGGGTGTTCTCAATTTTACGAATTGACAACCGTAACTTTTTGACTATACTAAATTAATAAATTAATGTGGCTAATTCCTTATTCGTTCTACCTCTTTTTTGTCTGATTCAATCCGCCTTAGGCGGACAGGGTAATATATTGTCCAGCCTGACGGACAAGATTTTCCTTGCATCCCAAAAGGAATTGGCAAGAATAATTGAATTGCGCCAAGACCAAAAACCCTTCCTTACAAATTTAGTAAATAATCCTGAATTAACTTATTCTTACGAATTGAACCTTCTTGAGGGCCGAGTCTACTTAAATTTACAACAGTATAAACAAGCATATAATAATTTCAAAAAAGGATTACAATTGGCTAATTCTGATTTGGAAAAGAGTTTAGCACTATACTATTTGGGTAGGACCTTCCTTTTGGAGGGTTCATTTGATTCAGCCACTAAATATTTTGGTGAGGTTTTAGAGCATAATCCTAATCCCAGCTCAGATTTTCTTTATGATTATGGCATCGCCCTTTATAAACTAGGCAGAGATGCCGATGCCTTTTCCGCCCTTTTTAACCTTTACCAACAACTTCAATTTATTTCAAGCGCCCCTTCGGATGAGTTATTAACTCTGCTTGGCCTACTGGCACTAAAAACCGGTAAAACTAATCAGGCAATCCTTTTCTTAGAACCCCGACTTTTACCTCAAAGGCGATGTAGTATTCCAGAAGCATATTACATATTAGCCTTAGCATATTATCAAGACAACCAGTTACAAAAAGCCGAATCTTTATTAAAAGAGACAGAAGAATTACCCTGCCCATTAACAATAAGACAAAAAAACAGAGTACTTTTAGGCACAGTCCAGCAGGAACAGAACAAATACGAATTAGCCTTAAAAACATTCACGCAAATAATTCAAGATACGATTCAAATATATCAAGACTATGCTTATCTTAACGCGGGTTTTATTCATTATCAAAAGAAGCGCTATGAGGATGCAATTAACTATTTCACTGCCCTTGCCAAAAAATTCCCTGACTCAGAACTTATGGAATATGGATTATACTATATGGTCAAAATTTATAGAAAACTGAAAAGGAATCGGTTAGCGATTGAGAAAAATCGAGAACTGGCAACAAAGTTTCCTAAAAGTAAGTTTCTCGAAACCACTATATTAGACATCGCAAAATTATATTACAAGGAACGAAGTTTTGCCAATGCATTTCGTGAGTTAAATAATTACTTAAAACTTTTCCCGAAGAGTCGACACCGCCCGGAGGCATTATATTTGACTGCGGTAAATGCCCTTGAGATAAAAGAGGACAGTCTTGCGCAAGTATTGCTAAAACAATTAGTTGATAGTTTCCCTGAAACACCATACTTAAGAGAGGCTTACTACCGATTAGGCACGATTGAGTTAGCAAGGCATAAATTTGAAATGGCAAAAAATAACTTTTTGAAAGTAGATTCTGGGCGATTTTATCCATATTCATTAAAAGGGATCGGTGACGCCTATCTTGGTTTGGCAAGGTATGATTCGGCAGAACTTTATTATCAAAATGCGGAGTCCTTGCTAACCGGGGAGAACGGGGCAAATTATAAGTTTGAACCGGTTTCTGATTCCTTAATGGCTGAGATACGGTTCGGTAAGGAGACTGCCAAACTAAAGGCGGGTAAACATTCAAGTTACATTGAGATGATAAAGTACTTCTTAGCCCATTATCCGCCATCTTATCTTGGTCCAAGATTACAATTTGAAATAGGACTTTATAACTATGAAAGAGGGAATTATGGTGAGGCAATAAAGGAGTTTTATAAAGTTTTTAATTATATTCCGGATGAGCCTACAGTAGCAAAAACCCACCTATTCATTGCGCGTTGCTATTTAAATCTAAATCAAATGGAAAATGCGATAAAAACATTTCACTACCTTATCATTACATCTTCTGATACGGTATCGGTTATTCTTGCGCTAAACTCATTAGCCGAAATTTATACTCAGAATCTTGCCTATGATAGTGCCATAAACTGCTACTTAAGAATAGTCGAGGACTATCCGAGTACCAAAGATGCCCAAAATAGTCTCTTAAATATAGCACGTCTATATCGAAAATTAGGTAAAAACACTGAGGCAAAAATAACCTTAGACCGGTTGCTAAAAGAATCCCCAAAATCAGAAATACAAAGGCCTGCTTACCTGGAAATGATTGATTTATTAATAACCGAAGGAAACTTATCTTATGCTGAGACCGTAGCGGAACATTTCACCCAAAAATATGGTACGGAGCCATTGATAACCTTACGGTTAGGTAAAATAAAAAATGAACAGAACCGATTTGAAGAGGCAAAAACCCTCTTTTTAGCGGCAAGCCAAGGTCTTGAAGGAGACGAGAAGGCAGAGGCCCTAATCCTAACATCTGAGGTTCTAATCAAAATGAATGATACAACTGAGGCAAAAAATTGTCTAAAGAATGCCATAACGATAGCCGAAAATGAACGACTGAAAATAAAGTGCCAGGAATTACTAAGGATACTCCGTTAGACCCACTTAACTGTCCAACCTCTCCTTCAAACCGATTGCCCGAAGCAAAATCCGCCTCAAAGCAAATCTCTGAAATTTAATAACGCCAACTAAAGAAAAAGATTCGTTCTCCCCAACAAGAGCATAACTCAAAATTATTAGCGCTCATTGTCGCATTTGTTAAATAAGTCTCGTAATTACAATATGTTAAATAAAGAAAACTAGTTAATAAAAACGATGTCGCATTTTATGGGAAAATGCGGTCACACTTTATTAATAAAAAATCAATTTTTAAATCATTGTTATTCAGGCACTTATCGACACAAGAGAATTGATTCGCTTGTTAACACTCAATACGTTGATTGGCATAAATGTTGCTTTCAAAGATTCTGAAGCCGCCAAAATTTTTTAGCAAAGTGAGTGTGTAACTGAGAATGGCGAAGCCTTAAGCAAATGGAAAATTCCACCCCGTTAAATTTAGGTTCACCTAATAGTGTTTGCTGTTCAAGTTTGATTTCCTTTGATAGTAAACAAAGATTATCATCGGTTCGTAAAGTTATTATTTTAGCCGCAGGTATTGGGCAACGATTATACCCTTTAACAAAATCAATTCCGAAGTGTCTTTTAAAAGTTGGTGGGGAGTCGATTTTAGCAAAGACCCTGTATTCATTGGAACAAGCTGGAATCTCGGAAGTTTTATTAATCGCCGGTCATTGTGCCGAGGCATTAAAATCTCATATTAAGTCTTATAAATCGATTTCCTTCAAACTCCTCTTCAATCCTTTTTATGCACAATATAACAATAGTTATTCACTTTGGTTGGCGGGCAAACATCTATGTGATGGTTTTATTCTCTTTAACTCAGATGTTATTGCATCTTCGGACTTGATTCATCGGGTGGTTAATTCCCAGAGTACTGATTTTATGGTGGTTGACGACAGAAAGGTTTATGAAAAAGAAGCGATGAAAGTAAAGAGAGAAGGTAAACGTATCATCGCCATTTCTAAGGACTTACAACCGAAAGATTATGATGGTGAGTATATTGGTATTGCTAAGTTTTCACCCGAGGTGGGCAAACAACTCTATGGAGAACTTTGTCATTTAGCTGCGCTAAATGATGGATTTAGTAAATTTTACGAGGCGGCTATTGATAGACTGCTTGCACGCTTTCCAATTGCAAAATTTAGCACGGATAGTGAACCTTGGATTGAGATCGATGACTTTACTGATTTAGCAAGAGCCAAAAAGATGTATCAAGATGGGCATTTTGAGCCGATGCGGTAGAGGACGATGGCATTAAGATGGCGTTGATCTTTCGGAATATTGAAATTCCACTTTTCTTAGAGATTGAACCTGATATCCTATTAAAGTTTCCGGTGGTAATTCGTAAAAACAACTTATATTACCGAAAGCCATTGATTGTATCAGGTTCAAACACTTGGCAGGTCGCAGGTGAGACGGTGGTCCGAGGTTTCAGACAACTCGGGATGAAGACAGAGAATATAATAGTCAAATCTAATACTATTGAACAAGTAAACCGAGTAAGAGAGAAGATTCGGGCATCAGAAACCGATGTAATTATTGGAGTTGGTGGGGGCAGGGTGATAGATGTAGGTAAATTTGCTGCATCTTTAGAGAGGGTTAATTTCTTCTCGGTTCCGACTGCGCCATCGCATGATGGAATTGCCTCACCGATTGCGGTGATAAAAGAAGGCGATAAACTTGTGCGCTATGGGGCGAGGATGCCAGTAGGGGTGATTATTGACCTAACAATTATTAGTCGGGCACCAAAAGAGACAATTTATGCCGGATTTGGTGATTTAATATCAAATCTCACTGCGGTACAAGATTGGGAAATTGCGTGTAAGATGGGTAAAGAAAGGTTTGATTCCTTTGCGGCATCAATTGCCGAAACTCAGGCGCAAGCAATAATGAGCAATATCGGATATAGCCCATTACGGCAGATTGGATTTTTAAAAAAATTAGTAACTGGACTGGTGATGAGTGGGATAGCGATGGCGATCGCTGGTTCAAGTCGTCCTTCGAGTGGTGCGGAACACATAATCAGCCATGCTTTGGACAGGCTATTACCAAAACCTTTACCGCATGGAATCCAGGTTGGGATTGCAACCATATTTACTTGTGCCTTACAAGGTGGTCCTTGGTGGGACCTGAAGCAAATTTGCCAAAGGATTGGCTTCCCGGTCAGTCCGAATGAGGTCAACATACCGAAGTCCACTTTTCTTGAGGCGGTCGCAGTCGCACCAAAATTGCGGCAGGACCGCTTCACCATCTTAAATAAAATAAGAAAGGAGCGATACCTTGAAATATATGATAAAGTTTATAGTGAAAAAGAAGTCGAAAAAGAAATCAAGCCCGAAAGACACTTCAAAGAATCTTGTGTCAGCACCAGTCAGCCGAATGCTCTGGTTATACCAGTCACCTAAGGCAAAGTGACGATAAAGGCTACCTATCCAAATCTACCTTGGGACAATCAAGTTGTCCATAAGGCAAGGATTGCAGTCCAGAAACCGAAGTCGGAGGAAGAATTTTGGGCTTATTATATACTACGCCGAATTTCAATCTATTTTTCAATCTTATTCTCTCGCCTCCCTTTTCCTTTTTCTTCACCCAATTTCATAACGATCTTAGGGATTATTAGTATGCTTTTGGCGACCGGTTTGGTGATTACTGGGAGTAAAGTTGGATTACTTATTGCTTGTCTATTATATCAAGTTGGATATCTATTTGATTGCATTGATGGCGAAGTTGCTCGGCTGACTAATAATTGCTCTCGGCTCGGTAAGACCCTGGATATGATTCTTGATGGAGCGGGTGTAATTTTGCTATTTGGCTTCGCCTTTGCTTCCTTTTCTGGTAGGCTTGGGGCAAGACTTTCTTTGTTTTGGTTTCTCTTCATTATTTTTTCTGGACTGTTTGGTTTTGCAATTCCGCGGCTTTTGGGAATTTCAAAGATTACAACCAGGGAAAGGCATTCATCTGTTATATTAGATATTATCTCTTTTTTAATAAGTCCACCCGGATTATATACGGTTCTGCTAATTCCGATACTATTCGGAGTAGCGATAACATTTTTATTGAAGACATATTCGGTTGGATTATCGATTAAGACACTGATTAAGGTTTGGCTGATTGTGCAAGACCGCATTTTACCTCAACACAAATAAAAATGGCTTCATTTATGACAGACCGTGTTACTGTATTTACTGATAACCGCTCGAGTTGGGTAATTTACCCCCGGTGGAACAGACTATTATTGGCTATAGTCGGATTATCCGCTTTCGGCGGCTTAATCGGTTTGGCAAAAGTTTTTACCTTCGCACCCTTGGTTACTCTCTCGGCAGTTGTGGGAATTATTCTATTTGTTATTTCTTTTTTAAAACCAGTGCTTGGGTTATTACTTTGGGCTGGTCTATTGGGTTTTCAGGTTGAGACTTACTCTACCTTAGGAGTCAATATCGCACCGGCCGACCTTATTCTTATCGCGCTTTTGTTAAATATAATTTTACGGATTTTGCTAAAAAAGATTACTATACCAAAGACCAGAACAGCAAAGTGGCTATTAGGTTTAATTATTATCTTTACGATTGGGCTTTTAAAGACCCTTAAAACATTTGGCTATCTACCGAGATATGCTATTTTCAATAAATATCTTGGGTTTTGTCTTCTTATTGCTTCCTATTATATGATTGTTACTATTGTTAACAATCGTCAAATCCTCGCTTCTATACTCCAGGCATTATTTATCACTGGTGTTATTGTAAACTACATCGTATTATGTCCTTATCTCCTATATGTTACAAAAATTGGGTCTGGTCTATTACTAAAATCCATAATTCCAATAGTTATTGAGGGTGGCAGGTTGCGGGGTTTTTTATTAGACCCCAATGCCTATGGTGGTTTTGTCGCTTTACTTTTGATTTATGCCTTAAGCGGAAAAACCCAAGGTCTGGCTCCACGCGCCTTAGAGGGATTGAACATATTTTCCCTTACCGCCGGCCTATTTTTCACCTTTTCCCGCAGTGCCTGGCTCGGTTTTATTATCGGGTTTTTGGTTATTTTATACTCAACAGGTATTGGTAGGTTTCGGATTCAGTTCAAAGTTCTACCTTCCGCATTCCGTATTCTGGTTATGCTTGGCTTAGGGATTGCGATTGTTGGTTTTTTAGCAATTCTATTGCGGATCTTGAACTTAGATTCGCGCTTTCTGGTGTTTCGTGATTTTACCCTTACCCAACGATTGGCGTTGATTGATAATGGTTGGCGATTATTTACTCAGAGCCCAATCTTTGGGATTGGCTTGGGCGCTTTTCACGAATTAGCACCGACCATTATTCATAATTCTTATATCTGGGTATTGGTTGAGATGGGACCATTTGCCCTTATCCTCTTATTAGCCCTCTTTGTTCAAGCAGTTTCAAACTGCCTGGCTGTTTCAGACGAATCGACCCTTTGCCCGCAACGCGGAGCGTGTGTCCATCCGCCTAAGGTGGATTGGACAAATCGGGCTTGGGAAGACGGACATCGGAATTTCGTGTTTTGTTGCGCTGGCCTTTTTGCACTTTACGGAATTGGGCTCGGTATAGAAGTCCTTTATCAGCGCCACTTATGGTTACTATTCGGTTTGGCAGATTGCCTGAGGCGAGACTCTCACCCGCTTTAGGCGGAACAAAGCAATGAGGATAGCACAAGTTTTAGGTGATTCAAAGTTCGGCGGTGGAGTATGGGTTATCCTTTGGCTGGCCCAAGCATTGCGGGCAAAAGGGCATAAAGTTTTTATTCTCGCATCCGACCCAGTTGTCTCGAAGAAATTTCGTCAAGAAGGGTTTGAGGTCTATACCACCAAGTATTTCCGCCGCGAGATAGCGCCCGTTTCCGACATCAAGGCTGGTTTTGCTCTTGCTCGGTTATTAAAATCGCTTCGGGTCTCGGTTGTTCATACTCATACTTCAAAGGCAGGGTTTATCGGTAGGATTGCTGCCCGGCTCATTGGTATTCCTTATATCCTCCATACTGTGCATGGTTTTGCCTTTCATGAATTCTCAACCAAAAAATCGATTCTCTTCTATAGCATACTTGAGCGGTTTGCTGCGCGCTTCTGCGACCGAATAATCTTTGTCAATCAAAAGGATTATGATTGGGCATTACAATTAAAGATTGCCAAGGCACAAAAAATGCGGGTAGTATATAATGGTATTGATTGGGAACGAATCGCCAAAATAAAACCTTATCCCAATCTTCGCCAAGAATTGGGTTTAGACAAGGATACGATTCTTTTAAGTTTCACGGGCCGGCTGAGCCGACAAAAAAATCTCTTCTTACTCATTGACGCCCTTGCGCTCCTGCCACAAAACTTTTGCCTTCTCATCATCGGTGGCGATTTAGATTGTGGGCAAGAACTTCGTGAATATGTCAAGAAATTGAACCTACAAGAGCGGGTTTTCTTTTTAGGATTTCGTACCGATATAATCCCTTTAATTAAGGTAACGGATATCTTTGTTCTCCCATCGCTTTGGGAAGGGCTATCAATATCCTTGCTTGAGGCAATGGCAGCTGGGTTACCGGTCGTCGCCTCAAATATTAAAGGCACCAATGAGGTAATCTGCTCGGGTGAAAATGGGTTGCTTTTTTCACCCCAAGACAAAAAAGAATTAGTTAACAAGATTCTATCATTGATTGATTCAAGCGGCAGGCTAAATTCCTTTGCTAAAAAACTTGCGCAAGCCGGTGAGGCTACGGTAAGAAATCGGTTTAGCCAGGCTCAATTCGCTAAAGAAAGTCTTTCCGTCTATGACGAACTCATTCCAAGTCGTGAACTGGTGACCGTGGGCAGTGGGCGGATTGAGGACAATCCGCCGAAGGCGGAGATAACGGATAACGGAAAACGGGCTTGTGACCTGATTGTTGCATCAACCTTATTCATATTAACCTTACCCTTGTTTCTGCTCATTGCGATTACCATAAAAATTACCTCGGGCGGTCCTATTCTATTCAAACAAATTAGAGCAGGCAGAAAAGGGAAGCCTTTTGTCCTTTATAAATTCCGAACGATGAAACTCGGTTCACCGGATTTGCGTAACCCTGATGGCTCGACCTATAATTCGCCTTCTGACTCCCGATTAACTAAGATTGGTAAGTTTTTAAGAAAGACGAGTCTTGATGAATTACCTTCGATTATCAATGTGTTAAAAGGTGAGATGTCAATCGTTGGGCCCCGGCCCGATTTAATTGACCAGGTATCGTATTATGCAAAAGGCGATGAGAGGCGATTAGAGGTCTTGCCGGGTATTACTGGGTTAGCTCAAATTGCTGGGCGGAATCAACTCCCTTGGCGGAAACGGAGAAGATTTGATTGCTATTATGTCACCCGCTTAATTTCACTTAGACGGACTAATCCCATTAGAGCACTGCTCTTTGACCTTTCCATAATCCTGCGGACTATTCCTCTTGTTATATCACAAAAGGGGATATTCATCCCAACCCAAGCCGAAAGACCCAATAAATGAATAACGTGAACCGACAACCGTGGACCGTGACCGTGAACGGATAACGGATAATCCGCCTAAGGCGGAGATAACGGACAACGGACAACGGGGTACAGACAAAATCCGTTCTCTTTTCACCGCATACCCCTATAAACCTTTTCACTGGCTTGCGCAATTCAACCGGTCAATTCTCCGCCTTAGGCGGACTAAAGAATTTGAGCAACTTTTAGTCAATTATCATCTGAACTTTACTCAGCGCCAAGATGTGTTTCAAGTATCGTTAATGCATAACAACCGACTAATTGGTTTCGGAATTTTGCAGAAAGACAATTGGACAAGCCAACAACTTCCATTTCCGGTATTCAAAATTCTTTATCTTCTTTCGGCTAACCGAACTGAACAGGCGACCAAGACCGCTTTAGTCCAAAATATTTTATCATTAATAAGCCAGGGACAAGATGATAGGTCTGTCCGCCTAAGGCGGATTTATCTCTTCGCCCGAATACCGACGGCGGATATTTCAAGTATTAAGGCATTGCAAACGAACGGATTTGAACCGATTGATTCATTAGTCACCTTTGCCGGTGAAATTACTGATTTGAGAAAAGTCTGGGAAGCGATTAAACCAAAGGTCCAAATTACAATTGGCGAGTGTTATGAATCCGACTTATCCGATTTATTTGCGATTGCATCGGATTCCTTTCGGTTTGACCGATTCCACTCGGACCCGACAATCCCAAAACTCCTTGCCGATAAAATTTATAATGCTTGGATTCTTGATAGTTTTTGCAAGCACCAAATCTTAGTGGCGAGATTAATGGACAAGGTTTGTGGATTTATAAGTTATGACATTTCTTTTTTACCATTTTTCCGAAACGGGAAAGAGGGAATAGGGACAATCCAACTGATTGCCGTTGCGCCAAATTTTCAAAGCCTTGGTATCGGTAAGGTGCTTATTGCTTTTGCAATCAAACTTTTTGCCGAATCCAAGGTTAGTGTTGTTAGTGTTGGCACGCAAACCAATAATCTTTTGGCGCTTCGGTTATATCAATCTTGCGGCTTTCAAATTGTCGAATCTTTCTCTTCTTTTCGCAAATGGTTGGGGAGGGACGATGTTAGTTGAATCTTTAACCGTTGGCACTAAGGTCAGAAAAGATTTCTTGCCATTTGCCTTGCCAAAAATCTCAGAAATGGAGATAGCGGAGGTAGTAGATACTTTACGCAGTGGTTGGCTTTCTACTGGTCCAAAGACCAAACGCTTTGAGGAAGAGTTTGCTCGTTATATCGGTTGTAAATATGCGATTGCGGTAAATTCCTGTACCGCTGGTTTACATTTGGCTTTATTGGCTTGCGGTATCGGTCCTGGCGATGAAGTTATTGTGCCAACTTTTACTTTTGCCGCTACGGCTAATGTTGTAGTTCATTGTGGGGCAAGACCGGTCTTAGCCGATGTTGGTGACGACTTAAATATTAAAGTATCTGAGATTGAAAGGCTTATCACATCAAGGACCAAGGCGATTATTCCAGTCCATTTTGCCGGCAAGCCTTGTGACTTAACGGAAATCCACGCCATCGCCCAAAAACATAATCTCGTTGTCATTGAGGATGCTGCCCATGCGGTTGGTGCGATATATCGGGGTAAAAAGATTGGCACTATCTCGCCTATCACCTGTTTCAGTTTCTATCCGACTAAAAATATGACCACTGGTGAAGGTGGGATGGTCTGTACCAATGACGAAAAGTTAGCCGAGAAAATCCGAATTTTAAGCCTCCACGGTATAAGCAAAGATGCTTGGCGAAGATATACCAGTCAAGGCTCTTGGTATTATGAGATTTACTATCCAGGTTACAAATATAATATGAGTGATATCAGTGCCGCGCTTGGGCTTGTTCAACTAAAAAGACTGGATGAGTTCTTAAGGATTCGTGAAACTTATGCTCGTGAGTATACTGATGCTTTTAGTTTCTTGCCCGAAATTACGATACCGCACCGTTGCTTTGAGCCGCCAATTGGCGGATTCAAGCACTCTTGGCATCTCTATGTCATTCTATTAAATTTAGAAAAACTTCTCATCAATCGGGCGCAATTCATTGAGGCATTGCGTTACGAGAATATCGGGGCGAGTGTTCATTTCATTCCGCTGCATTTGCATCCTTATTATCAAAAAACCTACAACTATAAACCTTCTTCGCTACCCAATGCCAAATGGCTTTATGAAAGAATTGTTTCTCTTCCGCTCTATCCGAAAATGAGTTTAAGCGATGTTTACGATACGATTAGGGCGGTAATTAAGATAATCAGGAGGATGAGAAAATGAACAACGAATCACCGTGGACCGTGACCGTGAACCGTGAATCCGCCTTAGGCGGAGAAAACGGACAACGGGCAACGGTTTTAGTCACGGGCGGTGCGGGGTATGTTGGGAGTGTTCTGGTTCAAAAACTCCTTAAACTCGGATTTCGGGTTCGGGTCTTAGATAACTTTCTTTACCGATCACCGGGGTCCGTGACCGTGGACCGTTCACCGTGCACGGACAACGGAAAACGGGCAACGGATAACGGATTGACAATTATTCCTGGCGATTTTCGTGAACTGGATAAGGTCCTAACCGGCCTTAACGGTGTCAATGCCTGTATCCATCTTGGTGCAATTGTTGGGGATTCCGCTTGTGCGCTGTCACCTAAATTGACCATTGAGACCAACCTCATTGCCACGCGTCAAATCGCCCAACTTGCCAAGGCGTTAGGTGTGAAGCGATTTATATTTGCCTCCACCTGTTCAGTATACGGTGCCGGTAACGGCGACTTTGCCCTCAGTGAAGACGAACCTTTTACATCACTTAAACCCCTTTCGCTCTATGCCGAAACCAAAATTGCGGCAGAAAAATACTTACTCACAATGCGCGACAAAAATTTTCAGCCGGTAATTCTCCGTTTTGCCACAATCTATGGACTCTCTTATCGCCCTCGGTTTGACTTAGTCGTCAATCTGTTAACCGCTAAGGCGATAACCGAACGAAAAATCACGGTCTTTGGCGGAAAACAATGGCGTCCTTTTATCTCAGTTGTTGATATCTGTTCGGCACTCATAAAGGCACTTCTTGCCCCGGAAGAATTAGTTAGCGGTCAAATCTTCAATGTCGGTTCCAATGACCAAAATTACCAAATTGAAGAGATAGCCGAAACAATCAAAGAACTTTTGCCCAGCACCCAGATTCAAAAAGAAGACACAATATCCGACGCCCGCAACTATTTTGTGAAATTTGACAAGATTAAGACATTGCTTGGGTTTACCCCGAGTTACCAAATCAAAGACGGGATAAAAGAGATTATTCGGGCATTTGAGGACAAGAAGATTCAGGATTACCGGGCACCTCAATATAATAACTATCTCGCTTTGAAACTGCTTGAAGCAGTCCGCGGCCTGCCTCAGGCAGTAATTTTTGATTGCTTGGATGGAGGCAAAAGTGAAATCAATCAAGAACTTAAAACGGTGGCGAGTATCCGGCAGGGCTAAGATGAACCAATGCTTTCGCATACTTATCCTTTTGGCAATTTTCGCCCAACCGGCTCATTATTCTCTTGCCCAAGAAGAGAATCTTGGGATGTATAAAGTATACATTTGGGGCGAGGTGAAATCACCAGGCGCTTACCAACTCGCAACAAGACCAGATATTATTGAATTAATCTCAACCGCGGGTGGGCCAACGCAAAATGCCGACTTGACAAGAGTGACTGTAATTAAAGCGATGGATGGAAAGGTAGAGCGAATTAACTTAAAGGCGCTCGTTCGAGCAAACCGTCGAATCGACTCTTCTTCGGGCGGTCTGGCTCAGGCGGTTATCTTTCTTACCAGTGGTGATGTTGTTCTTATTCCAACTAATTTTTGGGCAAAGGTAAAGCAGGATTTACCAATTATTACGACCTTAGCGATTTTTGCGAACCTTGCCCTGACAATAATTCAAGCACAAAAGGAATAATTACAATGATTACTTCAAACAACCTGCAACCTGCTTCCCGAGCCCGATTTGTCAAATCCGCCTTAGGTGGATGGACACACTCCGCCTCAGGCGGATCGCGTTACGGGCGATGGGTTGATTCGACCAATCCGCCTTTGGTGGAAACCGACCTTTGGGCGGCGATTTGCCGACGCAAATTTGTCATCTTACTCATTTTCGGCTCAATCTTTATTGCCACAATCTATTTCACATTAAAAACCAAACCGGAATATCTTGCTTCAGCCGAAATAATCGTAGAACCTTCCTCAGAGAAGACACTTGAATATGTTATTGCCGGATTGGATTTTGCCTCAAGCAACTTGCGTTCTACTTCAGGTAACCCACGAATTACCAATTATGTTGAAATACTAAAAAGTAAGGCACTGGCACAAAAGGTGATAGAGAATTATCCCGAATGCGTGGCGGCGGATGCAGACCACCTCCGGCAAGGGTTATCGGTCAAAAATTTTCGCGAAACCGATGTCATAGCAATTCAATATCAAAGCCCAGACCCTGACCTAAGCGTTCAATTAGCCAATGCCTATGCCCAGACTTTTCAAAAGTACCAACTTGATTTGACCTGCGCCAATATCCGGCAGGTTAGAGAGTTTATTGAGGCACAACTGCAAACCCAAGTGCTTCGGCTGGATTCCGCGGAAAGGGCACTTCAATCGTTTAAACAGAAACACAAGATATTTTCCCTCGCCGATGCTGCGACAGCACAAATAAATCAACTCGCTGCTTACGAAACTATGCTCCAACAAACTATAATGGAAAGAAAGACAGCCGAAGAACAACTCAATCATTTGCTTGCGGAGAGCATTCTGCCTAAGGCAGCAAACCAATTCGCTTCGGGCAATCTTTTTAACACACTACAAAGACTTGAAATCGAGCGAACCAATTTACTGTTGCAGGGCTTTGAAAAAACCCATCCCCGCATCTTAGAACTTGAACGACAAATCCAATTGCTTCAGGCAACCTGCGATTTGCCTCAGTCCAACCTACCTTTGGACGGGTCAATTCGCCAGGTAGTTCAAACAATCTCTGACCTACAAATGGAACATTATCGATTAAAGACAAGAGAAGAATTTATCAGTAATCTCGTTAGTAACTATGAGACTAAATTAACCCAACTACCAGAAAGGGAACGGGAATTAGCCAAACTTATTCGTCAAGTTGAAGTAAATCGGTCTGTCTATCTCACACTCAGTCAGCGCTATGAAGAGGCAAAGATTGCCGAAGCGAGTAGAATGTCGCAAGTTCGGATTATTGGATTAGCCGAAAAATCGGTAAAGGTAAAACCAAATCTCCCTCTAAACATCAGTTTAGGCTTCATCCTGGCAACTATTCTGGCAATTGCCGGTGGACTTGGGATAGAGTATTTTGATAATACCTTAAAGACGCGCGACGATGTGGAAAAAATTCTTCCGGTATTAGCAACGATACCCAAACTCCTACAACCGGCTTGCGCTTTACCGCCCGAATCTGCTCATCGCGAGAAAGGGACGATTCGACCGGAAACCCACGAGGCATTCTTCGTCTTAAGAACTGCGCTACTCTATTCTCAACTGTCTGTTGAAGAAGATTCAATGAAAGATAGTGAATCGGAAGGTAAAATTCTACTCATCACTTCACCTGGTAGTGGTGAAGGCAAATCAACGATTGCTACCAATCTCGCAATTGTCTTAGCGTCGGCTAATTACAAAACATTACTCATTGACGCTGATTTACGCAAGCCAACCCTCCACACAATATTCTCGGGCAAGAATTATCCCGGCTTCACCGATGTCGTAGTTCGCAGTTTAGATGATGCTATTCGGCAGACCCCGGTTTCTAATCTTTGGTTATTAACTTCAGGCACGCTACCACCAAGTCCAGCCGATATCTTAAATTCCAAAGGTTGTAGTGAACTCTTGATTCGATTAAAACAAACCTACGACTTCATCATTATTGATACACCACCGGTTCTGGTTGCGGCGGACGCTTCAATTCTTGCGGCTAAAGTTGATGGGGTCCTCTTAACGGTTAAAGCCAATCAAACAACCAAAGAAACATTACTCCATAGTCAAAAAGTTCTCCTCTACTCTCGGGCGAATATTCTTGGTGCGGTTGTTAACTATGTAAAGACATCAAAGCGGTATGGCTACTACTATTACGACCGGTATAAGTATCAGAGTCGTCTGCACAAAGCAGGGACGAGCTTTTAGGGTCGAGGGAAAAGTAAAAATACTCGTGACTCGTCCCTATCACCTCGTCCCTGCCCTCTTAGGCGGATTCACGGTGAGCGGATAGTATGAGGGTAGACTTTAAAAAACCCGATTCACCCAAGGAACTTTCTCTGTCATCCGCCTTAGGCGGATCAGGTGAGCAAAAGAAAGGTTCGGTTCTGCTTGAACTTAGCCAAGAGGTTATTAAAGAATTTTTGAACTCGCTTCGGGTAATTGAAGAGTCAGCCAAGATTTTAGACAAAAGATTTGGTGTATCTTGGCGTCTAGCCGATGACGGTCAATCTTTTTTACCGGAACACCCCGCCTTAGACGGATTGCGGTGCGCGTTACGACGTCATTTAAATATTATTCATCAAGAGATTTACGCTACAAAGGAGATCCTACAGGAGTTAAACGAACTTCTTCTCTCTTCACCGCCCGAGCCGGCAAAAGTTCCAGTTCAGGAGATAATTGATGACGCCATTTCCTCTTTAGATTCGCCGATCCCGCCGACGATTAAATTGATTACTGACTTTCCAAAATTACTACCAACGCTCTGGGTTGACCGTTACCAGATGCGGTGGGCATTTTGTAATATCATCCGGGCGAGTATCTACAATATGCTCTCTGGTGGCAAGTTAATTATTTCCGGCAAGGTCCTACCACCCGAGTCCGATTTGTCCAATCCGCCTAAGGCGGACCACGTTGCGGGTAAAGGGTCGATGCGACCGGATTCAAATACCTCCTCGGCAAACTTTATCTTAACCATTAGTGATACTGGGATAGGAATATCGGCGCAAAAACAGCCCAAAATTTTCCACCCCTTAGCGCTTCCTAAAACGCGTCGGATTGGACTTGGTTTAATCATTGCCCAGTATTTGATTGGTATCAATCGGGGCAAGTTAGAACAAAGAACTCATCCTGGCATCGGCACAAGTTTCGTCATTCGATTCCCAATCCAAAGTGAACTAAACCAGAATCGGGTTTGTGAAATGAACCTTTATTAACGAGAGGGCAATCTTGATGTTAAGAGAATCCTCAGTAATTGAGCGTGAATCATGGGTTGTCAACCGTGGACCGTCAACGGATAACGGAATTATAGCCGCGGAATCTTATTTAGCTAACCGTGCGGAATTTGTCATTGACTTTGAGGGCAGATTCTTAAGGGTTAGTCCGACCGGATTTCTTCTATTGGGTTGCGATTGGGTGACAATTCAAAAAGGATTTCTTTTGGATTTTATTTATCCTGAAGACCGCACTAAGTTCATATCAGCAGTGAGGGTTCTTTTGAAATTACGAAAGAAGGTGTTAGTATTTTATTTGCGGATTGGCGAAATGCCAAGGATTATGCGCACCCGCTGTTCAATCTTATATTCGGCAAAAAAACCGGATGGAGCCATTAGACCTTATGCCTTGCAATTAGAGATGGCGGAATTCGCCTTTAAAACCACAGGAATGGACGGGGAACTGTTGAGCCCGTTGCGGGTAAAGCAACAAAGCCCCTTTGTGATGAGGGGAAACCCCTCATCTCCCCGGGTTTTAAGAAAAAATCTTTTCGGGGATTCAAAGGGGCAAAGCCCCTTTGTATAGAATAATAATGAGCGTTAACCGATTTTTGGGCAAAGAGTCAAAAGAAGAGTTAAAACTGCAACCCGATTTGGATTCCACTAATCCACAAGCAGTTAAGTCAAAAATCGCTAAGCCCCTAATTTTGATTGTTGATGATGATGAAGACTTTGCCCTCGCTTTACAAGAGATATTGGCAACCAAAGGTTACGAAACCAAGGTCGCAAGGACAGCAAGAGAGGCGCTTGAGATATTAGATAATGGAAGGGGTAAGAAGGGAAACGGAATGTCCGCCTCAGGCGAATTTGATATTGCTTTAATAGACTTAAATCTTCCTGACCTATCCGGTTTGGAATTGATTTCTCGTTTCCGAGCTTGTACACCCCAGACCGAAATTGTTGTTGTGACTGGATATCCATCGCTACCAACTGCAATCAAAGCTCTTAATCTCGGTGCGTTCGGTTATATTGAGAAACCTTATAGTGTAGACCGGCTTTTTTTACTCTTAGAGCGTGCCTTAGAACGGAAGAACCTTCTTACAAGACTTGCGGAGTCCGAAACCCAAAATGCGAGTCTCTTTGATGAATTAGGGGTAGCAACAGCGCTAGTTGATTTGAAGACCACCCGAATCGGGCGCCCCAATCAAGCCTTTATTAAATTATTTGGTTACTCGGAAACTGAATTAACTGACTGCGCTTTGACGCTCAATGACTTATTGGAAGGCGAGAAGGTGAAAGAGTTGGAATCCGCTTTATTGCGGGAAGCAAACTCCGATTCGCCTCAGCCAATCGTTCTGGAAGCCAAACTCAAGCGGCGTTCCAATGCAAAATTTTGGGCCGAGGTTCATTTCTCGCTTTTAAGAAATCTACCGAACCGTGCCATTGTTTTAATCATTGATTTGACAAAACGGAAAGAGACCGAGGCTTTAATTTTAAAGACCAAGAGTTATTTAGAGGCAATATTTGCTGGTGTTGCCTCGGGCGTTGCCATTATTGATTCTTTCTACACAATTGTTGATGCCAACCCTGCCTTTTGTGCATTTGTCCAAGACAATCGGGATTCGATCTTGGGTAAAAAATGCTATGAGGTGCTCCATAAGCAAAAGGTGATGTGTGCCAATTTGGGCGAGGTTTGTCCAATTCAACAATGCCGAGCCACGGGCAGTAAGAGTCGGGTCCATCACGAACATAATCGGCGATACTACGAGATTACAGTTACCCCACTGAAGGATGAAAGCGGGAATTTAAGTTCATTCATCTATGTGGAAAACGATTTGACCGAGATAAAGGAAGCAAAGGATGCACTGGAACTTAAATCCAAAGAACTCTTTGGACTTAACAATTTACTGGCAAGTGAACGGGAGCGATTAATTGCTACGGCAACGGAATTAGAAAAAGCCAACAACGAACTTATAAAACTCTCGCGGGCTAAATCCGAATTTGTCCAAGCGGTTTCACACGAATTACGGACGCCACTAACCGCGATTATGGAGGGGGCAAGTCTTTTAGTGGATGGGTCTTTAGGTTCAATCAATCAAGACCAGATGCGCTTCTTAGTTTTAATCAAAAACAATGCCAAGCGCTTAGCCGATTTAATTAATGACCTATTAGACCTTTCTAAGATTGAGGCAGGGCGATATGAACTAAATCCGGTTAAATTGAGTTTAGATAAAATTATTAAAGAATTAGTCGCTAACTTAGGTGAATTGGTAAAAGAGAAAGGGCTAACCCTTAACCTAACAACCGATTTTAGTAAATTACCACCAGTTCTGGCGGATGAGCGTAGTGTGTATCGGGTATTAGTCAACCTTTTATCTAATGCGGTAAAATTTACGCAAGCGGGCGGACAGATAACAATCTCCGGGGCGTTGCTTGGAGCAATCCGCGACGGCCAGACTCTGCCTTCGGTCGTTGTTACAGTTGCGGATACGGGCATTGGTATTCCCAAAGACCAGCAAAACAAACTATTTCACAAATTCCAACAGATTACTCGGCCCGGCGAGACAAGACCACAAGGAACTGGTCTTGGTCTGGCGCTTTGCAAAGAATTGATTGAACTGAACCAGGGAAAGATTTGGGTTGAGAGTGAAGAGGGTAAAGGTAGCAAGTTTATGTTTTCCCTTTTGGTCTATGATGAGCGAGAAGACCTAAAGCAGACCTGGGAGAGGCTTCTGCGTGATACAAACCAGGCTAAAGTTCCAATGGTTGTCTACTTATTCAAAGCGGATTTGGCTAAAGAAAGGGAAACGGTGCTTGAGACGATGGAAAAGATAATCAAATCCCAAACCAGTCGGTTTGAGATTACCAAACGCCTAAAATCGCTTGGAGCAGTAATCGTTTTTAATTTTACTGGGCATCTATCCCCATCCGACGAGCCGAAAACAGACCCCCTGTTTACCAAACTCTCCGACTACTTACAAGGCACGACCTTTCTTTCGGGTACCAAAGAGATTGAGGTTTCTATTTCGGGTAGTTATTACCGAAAGGAGCCAAACGAGAATTTAACCTTTGACCAACTCTTAGATTACCTTTGGGCAAGGCTTAAAAGAATACGATGAAACATATCCTTTTGGTTGAAGACGAGCCGGATGTGGCATTAGTGACTAAGACCCGATTAGAACAGGCTGGTTTTCGGGTAAGTGTGGCTTGTGACGGATTAGAGGCAATACAATTGGCCGAGGGGTATCCCCGTCCGGACTTAATTCTCTTAGACTTAAAACTTCCTAAGATGGACGGTTACCATGTCTGTAAGCACCTAAAATCTTCACTGGCAACTAAACAGATCCCGGTGGTTCTTTTCTCCGGCTCAAGTTCTTATATGTTGGCGTTAGAAAGGAAGTGTTTGGAGGTCGGGGCAGATGATTTTATTCGCAAACCATTTGAGACCAAGACGCTTTTAGGTAAGATTTCGGTGCATATTTCGGGTGAGAGAAATGAATAATCGGCGGATTTTGGTCGTTGACGACGAACCGGACATCCTTTTAGTCCTTAAGCAACGTTTGATGCAGGCTGGTTTTTCAGTTCTGGTTGCCGCTACTGGCCCGGAGGCATTGGAGGTTGCGCGTAAGGAAGTGCCTGATTTAATTATACTGGATCTGATGCTACCCGGTATTGATGGTTATCAAATTTGTGGTATCTTAAAGCATGACCGTCGGTATATGAAGATACCAATCATTATTTTGACCGCACGGTCACAAAAAAAGGATTACGAATTAGGAATTTCGGTTGGTGCTGATGCCTATCTCACTAAGCCATTTGACTCCGAAGTTCTTTTAGCCAAAGTTTATGAATTATTAGGCGAAAAAGCACCTGTGCCTAAGGAGGACTAAGGTGGATAAAGAATTATTATTTAAAGCATTAGTGCCTACCGGCGTCGTAACCGAGGCTCAGTTTAAGAAAGCAGAAGAGGAGAGTGAGGCGACCGGTACCTCAATAGAAAACATCTTAATAAATTTAGGTCTAATTAAAAAAGAAGCACTTTACCAGACAGTTGCCAAGCATTTAAACCTACCATTTATTGACCCGGCTACTTATTATGTTGAACCTGAGATAATTGCTTTAATTCCGGAAAAGGTCGCGCGCAAGTATCAGGTTGTGCCACTCTTTCGGGTAGCCAATACGCTTACGGTTGGGATGGCAAACCCACAAAATATTGAGGTGATTGACGAACTTGCCCTATTAACCAGTTTAGAAATCAGTCCGATTCTTGCCCCGGCCGATTCAATTAATGAAGCCCTTGACCGTTTCTACCGGCCAGTAAAGACACCGGAAAATTTGGCTGATACGATGAAGGTCATTGAAGAAGAGCATTTGCCACAAGAGGCACCGGAGACAATTGAAGAGAAAAAGTCCTTAGAAGAACTCGCCTCCGAAGCGCCGATTGTTCGCTTTGTTAATGAGATAATCCATCAGGCATTAAAAGAGCGGGCATCGGATATTCACTTTGAACCAGAGGAGAAAAATTTACGGATTCGGTTCCGGGTTGATGGCCTTATGCATACGGTAACTGAGGCGCCCGCGCAAATGAAGCCGGCAGTTGTCTCAAGGATTAAAATCCTTGCCAAATTGAATATCGCAGAAAAGCGTAAACCGCAGGATGGCCAATTTGAAATGGCAGTAGATAGCAAAAAAATTGACTTCCGCGTCTCTACTTTTCCAACGATTTATGGTGAAGCCTGTGTCTTACGAATCTTAGACAAGAGTGGGGTGATGATTGGGATGACTGACCTTGGCTTTTCCCCAGAAAACTTAATAAAATTCAATGCGCTAATTAGAAGTCCTTACGGTATAATCCTTGTTACTGGTCCAACCGGTAGCGGTAAGACAACTACTCTTTACGCTGCCTTAGATGCAGTGCGCAGCGAGGAAAAGAATATTATGACCTTGGAAGACCCTGTGGAATATCATCTACCCCTAATTCGTCAGGCACAGATTAACCCCAAAGCCGGTTTAACCTTTGCTACTGGTTTACGTTCTATCCTCCGTCAAGACCCTGATATTATTATGGTTGGTGAGATTCGTGATACCGAGACCGCTGAGATTGCGGTTCAAGCCGCTCTGACCGGACATTTAGTCTTTTCTACTCTTCACACCAATAATGCCACAGGTGCCTTAACCCGACTCATTGATATGGGCATTGAACCGTTCTTGGTCGCCTCAACCGTTATCGGTGTTTTAGCCCAACGGTTGGCGCGTCGGATTTGTGAATATTGTAAAGAGCCTTATCATATGGTAAGTGAAATATCTTCGCATCTCCATTTAGATTCAACAGCCCAATTATTCAAAGGCAAGGGTTGCCCGGAATGTAACAATACTGGCTACCGAGGAAGAATTGGGTTATTTGAATTATTAGTGGTTGACGATACAATTAGGAAGATGGTTGTAGAAAAACGGTCAGCCGAGGAGATTCAGAAATTTTTAATCAGCAAAGGCTTTAAGACGATGCGGGACGATGGATTAGAAAAGGTGCGCGCCGGCATAACCACCTTAGAAGAAGTCCTAAGAATCACCCATTAATCCGTTGTCCGTTTACTCCGCCTCTGGCGGATTCACGGTCACGGTTCACGGATGACGGTTTATCCGCCACAGGCGGATCAGTATTTTTCCACTACGTCATCACCCAATTCAACCGCAATACTACGGTTAAGAATATTAACCGAGACCACTAAAAGTGAACGTGAGGGTTCCACTCTTAATAGCCACCCGCTTGCACCTTTTAATGGTCCTGCCACAATGCGTACTTTATCACCTTCACGCAGATAAGGGTGTGGTTCAATTGCTAAATTGGATTTGACTAAAATTCTTACCGATTCAATCTCTTCTTCGGGAATTGGAATCGGGTTACCCGAGGACCCTAAAAGTTTAACTACCCCAGGCAGATTTAAAATTTTATTAAAATCGGCTGGTGTAAATTTGGCAAACAAATAGTTAGGGAATAAAGGTGTTTCAATAATTTTGCGGCGGTCCTTTCGTTTCGAAAGGATTTTTCTCTTGGGTAAAAACGGGAAATACCCTAACCGGGCGATTTGTTTTGCGACTGCCCCTTCGTGCCGGGCGCGGGTATAGATTGCATACCATTGTGCTACTCTCTGGTCATTATCTTCCATAACTCAATTTATCGGGCATTTTCTATTTGTCAAGTTGAAAAGCAATATAGATAGGAGGAGATGATTCAGGTCAGCAAGAGGATTGACTTTTCTGACGGTTCTAATAAAATTAAAATATGTGCAAAGTTTCCGTAAATTAGGAGGTAATAATTAATGGTTGAAAAGAGTACCGACATTGAAACTGTGAAACAACTGAATGCTGCTCGTCAGAAAATTGAGCAGGAGATAAGCAAAGTAATTATTGGTCAGAAAGAGGTTATTGAGCAGATTCTAATCTGTTTACTGGCGCAGGGCCATGGGTTGATTATCGGTGTGCCGGGGCTGGCAAAGACATTAATGGTTAACACCTTGGCGCGGGTTTTAAATTTGTCGTTCAATCGCATTCAATTCACTCCGGATTTGATGCCATCGGATATCACCGGCACCGAGATTATTGAAGAAGATGCGACTGGCCATCGCACCTTCCGTTTTGTCAAGGGACCAATCTTTGCCAATATTATTCTGGCGGATGAGATAAATCGCACCCCACCCAAAACTCAAGCCGCATTACTCCAAGCAATGCAAGAATATCAAGTAACCGTGGGTGGTGAGACCTACTCTCTGCCTTTACCCTTCTTTGTGCTGGCAACCCAAAACCCAATTGAATTAGAAGGCACCTACCCTTTACCCGAAGCCCAACTTGACCGATTTATGTTCAGCATCTATATTGATTATCCTAACCCCCAAGAAGAAGAAGAGATTGTCCGAACCACTACCTCAGCCTACCAACCGGAACTTGCTACTGTGCTTAATGCTGCCGAGATTCTTAATCTTCAGAAACTTTTACGCCGAGTGCCAGTTTCCGATGATGTGCTTCGGTATGCAGTTCGGTTAGCGAGTGCGACCCGACCGAATAACGATGGTAGTTTCCAATTTGTCAAAGACTGGATAAGTTGGGGAGCCGGACCACGTGCCTCGCAATATCTAATTCTTGGGGCTAAAACCCGGGCAATCTTACTTGGGCGCTATACCCCAACCATTGACGATGTCCGGGCAGTAGCACAACCGGTCTTACGCCACCGCATCGTTACTAATTTCAATGCCGAAGCCGAAGGAATAAAGGCTTCGGATGTGGTGAAAAGACTCTTGGAAACTTTATGAGACAAAACCATTCTTTAAGAAAGAAACGGACGCAACGCAATCCGCCAAATTGGGTTCTCTTCGGAATTCCTTTTCTTTTTTCGTTTTCCGTTGTCTCCGCCTTAGGCGGATTCACGGTCACGGTGCACGGTTCATGGTTAACGGTATTTGTTGTTCATTCCACTTGCCGAAAAGTGCTGGGTTGCTTATAATTAGACCAAAGCGCGATGAATACCCCAAAAAAAGCGAAAGAAAAAAGCCTTCATTCGTGCAGTGTATTGTCTTTGACTGCGTTAAGTGAAGGCAAAAACAATCTCCACTATTCAATCTCTCCCGACCTGTTCTTATTAGAACAAAATACGGAATTTGAACTATTAAATGAAGTTAGCGTGGAATTGACCGTGCTTAAGTCGGGCGACAAATTTTTCCTAAAAGGAATAGCGAACTACAAAGCTAAGATTAACTGTGCTTTCTGTGGGGAGAGATTTATTAAAGAATTTTCCGAACCGTTCCAAGCCGAATATATCAAATCAAGCGTTCCCATCAAATTAAAAACCAAGAATCTACTTTTGAGTTCGGAAGAGATTGACCGGAACTATTTTCAAGGTGATACGATAGATTTATTTCCTTTATTTCACGATGTAATAATTTTAGCCATTCCTTTGGCACCGCGCTGTCAAGAAAAGTGTAAAGGAATCTGCCCGGGCTGTGGTGCGAATCTGAACTACGAACCCTGCCGCTGTAAGAAGAAAAATGGGTAGGGTCTTAAGTATTGATTTTGGTAAAGCCCGCGTCGGATTAGCGATATCCGATGAGACTCAGACCATCGCCCAAGGACTACCAACGATAAATTATAAAAGCGAAAAAGAGTTGATAGCAAGAATTAGAAAAATAATTGAAGAACAAGGGGTGAGTGAGATAGTTATTGGCAATCCGATCAGTCTTTCCGGTAAGCAGACCAAGCGCAGCAGTGAAGTTTTGCTTTTTCTCGCCAAGTTAAAAAAAACTATTCCCCTGCCGATAAGATTATTAGACGAACGATTGACTTCGCAATTATCAATGCGAATCTTAGGGACGGTTTATTCAAAAGTTTCTCGACAAAAAGAAGCGATTGATAAATTAGCCGCCACGATTATCCTAAAAGATTATCTTACCACAAAGAAAAATCAGCCCGAAACAGGATAACGCGTGAAAGTCTTTTCTTCACAAACCCGATTTGGGTCATCGTATTGGGCAATACCGCTAGGCTTATTTTTTTCGGGCATCCTATTCGTTATTTTGATTTTTAGCGCTAATCATTTTGAGCCTAAGAACCGAGTTAGCCAATTTATCTTATATAAAGATGAACCAGTTCGTACTACCGCTTATCGGTTAAAAGAAGCCGGTATTATTGATAACCCAACCAAATTTATCCTATTAGCAAAACTTTTCGGCTATGAGCGAAAGTTGCGGATGGGAAGATATAATTTGACAAAGGGCCTATCGGAATTCTCCGCACTAAAAATCCTAAGTCAAGGCGGTAGGGGGACTACGCTTGTAACCATCCCTGAAGGTAAGACCTTAAAACAGATTGCGGAAATCTTAGAAGAGCAGGGTATCTGTGCCAAAGAAGACTTTCTGACCATTTGTTTTGACCCGAATCTTTTGCTTGGGCTTGGTATTAAGGCAAATAGTGCCGAGGGTTATCTCTTCCCGGATTCTTATGAGTTTTCTATCCAAGCCGACCCCAAAGAAGTTTTGATAAGGATGGTAAAGCGGTTCTTTGCGGTCTACAACTCGTTAATGGACTCAAAAGACCCTGCATCATCAAGGCTTAGTCTTCACGAAATTGTAACGCTTGCCTCGATTGTTGAAGCAGAAGCACAATTGGATAGCGAGCGACCAATCATCGCCTCGGTCTTTTTAAACCGTCTCAAGAAACGACTGCCATTACAATCCTGTGCTACGGTTGAGTATATTTTAAAGGAACGTAAACCAAGGCTTGCTATAAAAGATTTAAGTATTGAATCACCTTATAATACCTATTTACATTTAGGTCTACCGCCCGGTCCGATTTGTAATCCGGGTCGAAATTCGCTCTTAGCCATATTATTTCCAGCCCAGACCGAGTATTTATTTTTTGTCAGTAAGGGGGACGGTTCCCATCAATTTTCCAAGACCAGCCAAGAGCACCAAATCGCAACAAGGCGCTACCAAAAGAGACTTCAAGAAAATTAACCGACAAGCGCTTCTGTGAACCGACACCTGTCTGCCATCGGCAGAGAGTGAACATTTCGGGAAAATCCTTAAATTCACCTCGTTTCACTCGGTGGACTCTTCGAGTTGCACCTCGTTTTACTCGTTGGACGCTTTGTCCGCCAAAGGCGGACACACGCTTCGCGTTACGCGTAACACTTATCCGCCTGACAATACCTGTCCGCCTGAGGCGGACTATGCACTTGCTTGCCTAAGCGGCTAAGTCCTGTCTAATTCCTACCCTATTGGCAAACCATCAAACTTACCTCGACTCAACCATTAAGCTACCAACCCTACTAACCCGAAGCCTATTCCCTACACCGCTCCCTACACCGCATAGAGGGTAGGGTAGGGCTAGCCCCCAATGATTTGTCAATACACAATTTGAACTGAAAAATCAATGGCTTAGATGATCCGCCTCAGACGGATTAGAAAGTTAAGTTATTTTAGGCGCTTAAACTCAGAGGTAACCCGAATCGGGTTGTTTCCGTTTCAGTTAACGGGCAACGGTCCACGGCTGACGGGTTTAAATCTGATTAAATAGTTTTATATCCTTTTGGCTAAGAATTCAGTTACAATGTCCTTTAAATCCGGTTTTGAGACTTCTTTTAACCGATACTCCACCTGGACCATTGGTTTATTAACTTTTAAAATTCGGGTTAAATTTACTGGCGTGGCAGCAATAACTAAATCAGCCGAGGCTTGGTTGATTGTCTCTTCCAGTTCTTTTATCTGCTCCGCACCATAGCCCAAAGCCGGTAAAACCTTTTTTAGATGGGGATACTTTTCATAGGCATCAAGGATTGAACCAACCGCAAATGGCATCGGTTCAATAATCTCTTGAGCACCAAACCGCTGAGCCGCCACTGTGCCTGCCCCGAATTTCATTTCACCATGGGTTAGGGTCGGTCCATCTTCAATCACTAAAACCCGCTTGCCGCGAATTGAAGCCTCATCGGAAACGGATAAAGTGGAATGGGCTTCAACCACAATCGCTTTTGGGTTATATCTTTGAATATTGCCTTTAACCAAGGCAACATCACAAGCCAAGGCAGAATCCATTTTATTTATCACTAAGACATCGGCGGAACGAAATAATGCCGAACCCGGATAATAATTCAATTCGTGCCCAGGTCTTAATGGGTCAACGACAACAATCAATAAATCCGGTTTATAGAATGGAAAATCATTGTTACCACCATCCCAGAGTAGCATCTCAAAATCGCTTTCTGCCGCCTGTAAAATCTTAGCGTAGTCAACTCCGGCAAAGACCGTGGTGCCGCGCGTAATGTGGGGTTCAAATTCTTCTCGTTCTTCAATCGTGCAGTTATATTTATCAAGGTCGTCTAATGTTTCAAATCTTTGGACTTCTTGTTTTTTGAAATCACCGTAGGGCATCGGGTGGCGCACAACACAAAAAGTCTTCCCCATCTCTTTCAGAATTTCACAAATTCTACGCGTGGTTTGACTCTTACCGGCTCCGGTCCTAACCGCACAAGTCGCAATTACTGGTTTTTTTGCCTTAAGTTGGGTAGAACGCGGACCTAATAGCCAAAAATCCGCACCGGCGGCTAAGACATTGGCACCAATGTCCATAACATATTCAAAAGAGACATCTGAATAGGAGAAGACCGCAATATGGGCACGGTGTTTTTTAATTAAATCAACCAGTTCGGTTTCCGGGAAAATCGGTATCCCTTCTGGATAGAGTTTACCGGCCAGTTCTTTGGGATAGGTCCGGTTGGCAATGTTCGGAATCTGAGAAGATGCGGTAAAGGCAACTACCTCGTAGTCTTCATTGTCTTTGAAAAAGGTGTTAAAATTATGAAAATCTCTTCCGGCTGCACCCAAGATAATAACTCGTTTGCGTTTTGGATTCATTTTACCTCCGTTGGCGGTCAGCGGTTTTTATAATTTCTCCGACATCGCTTTTGCCTGTAAGAAAAGGCTAAGATAATCTCTACCACCAGCCTTAGAATCGGTGCCCGACATATTGAATCCGCCAAATGGGTGAACACCAACCAATGCACCAGTACATTTGCGATTGAAGTAAAGATTACCACAATGGAATAGTCGCTTTGCCTTCGCAATCTTTTCGCGGTTTTTGGTATAAACCGAACCGGTTAAGCCGTATTCGGTATTATTGGCAATCTTTAAGGCGTCGTCAAAATCTTTGGCTTTAATCACGGCTAAAACTGGCCCGAATATCTCTTCTTGGGCAATCCGGGCATCGGGCGACACATCAGCAATAATTGTCGGCTGGATGAAATAACCATTGCCAGGCGCTTTATCGCCACCGCATAAGAGCCGTCCTTCTTTTTTACCAATCTCAATGTAATTTAAGATGCTCGCCCAAGCCTTTTCATTGATGACCGGTCCTAAGAAATTGTTATAATCCTTAGTTGGTCCTACCTTTAACGCCTTTGCCTTTTCCGTAATCATTGGTAAGAACGAATCATAGACCAAAGCATCCAGGATTAGTCTTGAGCAGGCAGAACATTTCTGCCCCTGAAAACCAAAGGCAGAAGCAATCACACCGGCACAAGCATCGTTTAAATCCGCTTCGCTATCAACAATAATTGCATCCTTGCCGCCCATCTCGGCAATTACCCGTTTAATCCAGATTTGACCAGGTTGGGTCTTAGCGGCTAACTCTACAATTCCCAAGCCAACGGCTTTTGACCCAGTAAAGGAAATGAACCTTGTCTTAGGATGGCCAACCAGGTAATTGCCAACGCCACCGCCTGGACCAGTTACAAAATTAACTACACCGGGTGGCATTCCGGCTTGCTCTAAAATCTCCATAAATTTATAGGCAATAGTTGGTGAATCACTTGATGGTTTTAGAACGACGGTATTGCCAGTAACTAAGGCAGCAGAGGTCATCCCAACCATAATTGCGCAGGGGAAGTTCCAGGGTGGGATAACGATTCCAACACCTAATGGTATGTATTCAAGTTCATTCAATTCGCCGGGATAGGAGGTGAGCGGTTGGGGTTGTGCATAGCGGATTGCCTCGCGGGCGTAAAATTCTAAGAAATCAATCGCCTCAGCGGTATCGGCATCGGCTTCAATCCAATTTTTACCAACCTCGTAGACCATCAGGGCATCCATTTCCAACCGCTTCTGACGCATAATATTTGCTGCCCGTAATAGAATTGCTGCCCGTTCGGTAGCAGGCACGAATCGCCAAGTTTCAAATCGGTTTAGTGCAGATTGAATCGCTTTTTCGCCTTCTTTTTCGGTCGCCTTTTGGAATATTCCAATAACCTCATCTTTTTCTGAAGGGTTATAGGATTGAAACTTATCCTTTGCCTTTATTCTTTCGCCATCAATGATTAGGTCATATTCTCGGCCAAATTCGGATTGGACTTTATCTAATGCCTCTTTCATTTTTTCACGATTATCTTCTTTAGCAAAGTCAATATAATTTTCATTCTTAAATTCTGGTAGCATTAAGCCTCCTATTTGAGTAATAATAGGCTATTTTAGTAAAATTATTGAATTTGTCAATCCGCATTTACGCCCAAGACGTTGCGCTTTATTGCCTTTTTGCATTAAAAATCCCTGCCCCCGAACCAGCTCCCCAGGTAGCCTACGGGGCGACCCCCGAGCCAGCCTACTAGGTTGCTTCCCAGGTTGCCTCCCGGGTCGCTTCCGAAGTTACCCCCAAGGTCGCTCCCCAACCAGCCTCCCAAGCAGTTTCCCAAGCAACTCCCGAAGCAACCTACGAGGTAACCCCCGAAGCCACTCCCTAAGCCGCCTACGGAGCCACCCCCTAAGCGGTACCCCTCCCAAAGGAAAATTAAATATAAAAAATCAAATATCAAATACTTAGAAGAAAATATTGCTTGATTTTAATGTGCCTGTTAGGCACAATTATATTTTAATTGTAAACACCATTTTTAAGCAAAGAAATTGATAATATCTTAATCCAATTTTTGGTGGATTAAAAATAGGCTTTCAGATTTACTGAAAGGTTGTGTTCAGGGGACCGGTCAGGTCGGTCAAGAAGACTGTAACCAGCGGAGAAGACCAATTCTTTGCTGATCATCTGGTCTAATGATAAACTTACCCTTTTGGTTAGACCCAATGGGTCATTTAGTGCAATCTCAAAAGGTAACTTATCAATCGTGGCTGACCGGTTGGTAAATATTAGTTCAGTGACTATCACCATATTTTTCTTATATTCAAAGCGCCGCTTTAAGCCGAAATCAGCAATTCTGAGTTCAAAGTCAGGATAATAAGAATACCTAATGTGCCGCCAGGTAAAACTTATTGGAATTTGTAGGAAAAACCCATAGTTGATACAGGGTTCAAGGAAAACCTTCTTTTCCCGCTCTTGATTTGAAATTATTTGTTGCCGTTTTCTTAAATTAAACTCAAATCCACTACTTAAATTTAATTCCGGAGATATACGAATTTGAAATTTGAGGCTATTTTGGTTCTGCCAATTTGAACTACTTGTATATTGATAATCAAGGGAGTTATAATAATTATTCGTTAGGGATACCCCCAAAAGTCCTTGACCCCACACAAAGGGGCTTTGCCCCTTTGAATCCCCAAAAAATGCAACCCTGAAGGGTTGCCCTACAACCCGGGGTTGCCGAGAAATTTCTAATCGCAATTCGTGATTATACATCTTAGAAATTATTGCGGTGTCGGTCTTTTCTTGATTGAGATTAAACAAGGCGGCAAGGCTTAGTGGTTTGAAAATTGTGCAATCAAGATTTGCCTGCCAATTTTGCTCTTGAGAACGGCTTATTCTTGCGGTCGGCTCAATAACTCTTTTGTAATCACCGTTTGGGTCTGGATAAAATTCATTGGTCTCGGGATTGCGTTTGTAATCACCGCTACCGGGTTCAACCTTGATGTACACCGCTTGTTTTTCTTGTGTCTGTTTGTTGCTAAGGTGATAGTCAAGAAGGGTTGTAATCCGATTGAGTGAAGAATAATTTAAAGAAAAATCGGCAAAGTATTGGTGCCAATCGGTTCCCGCGCTTTCATAATAATGTTTGGTCGAGCGACCAAGCACACCGGCTAAACTGAGTCCACTTAGGGGCATTGTTTTTATATCAATTTGATAAATCCTCCGGATAGACGCTCGCTTGAACTGGACAAAGATACTATCCTTCTTTTCGTCCGAAGTTAAGTCAAAAGAGATAAAAGCGTTAATTTTTTCGGACGGTTTGAAACCTAAGTTCGGATTGATTGTCAAGGAACGAGAGGTTTGTCTTTCTTCTTTGGCTAATAAAAACTCAGGGTAGAGAAATTTGATCCTTGGTCGAACACTCAAGTTCTGACGCAAAATGTCCGAAACCTTACTAATTTTATAATCTACCCAAAAGAGCTTGGCGCCAGTCAAAAACCTTTTACGCAAACTTAAAGTTTCTTCTACCGACTGCTTCAACCAGCCGATTTCGCCAATTAGCGAAAAGTTGGAAAACGGCTGATAAAAACCAGTAATCTCATCACTACTTAAACGTTCTGATTCGTCTATGCCGCCCCAATTGTAAATAAAATCAATCTCCTGGGAACGAGCAGTATTGGTATAATTTTTCGGCGTGAACTTTCTTTTATAAGTGAAACCGTTTGACGCATTGCTCAAAGCAACGACGAGGGAATAAGCAAACCCATTGTTATCCTCATCGGAAAAGTTAGAGAATAGATTATAATCCTTCTGACTCATACTGCCTTCAAGCGAAAGTCCGAATTCACCTAATTTGGATTTGGTATTTAAACCGAAATGACCTAAATAGATTTCATTCTTTTCGGGTAGGATAATCCGGCGTTTTGCCACATACTGTCCAGAATTTGGACCGGTATAAAGATAAAAACTGTCATTGTAAATGTAATCGCCCAAGGAATCGCCAACATAAGTGAAAACAATCTCGTAGTCACCGTTTTTGGGTCCAACATACTGATAATATCCATTAACTTTGCGGTAGTCACCGTGCCCAATTCCAACATATCTTGCACCATTCAACCAGGCACGGCTCGTATCATCGCCAATCATAGCCAGGGTTTCAATATCCGATAGAGAAAAGTCATAGGTAAAACTACGATTTTGATTATCGACCTCGGAAAAATTTTTAATCCCAATGGTCAGGGGCGAAACAGTATAACTTGCCGAAACACCATAGGCGGAACGGTCATAGGCATCAAAGGTATATTCATAAGTAACATAAATCCGTGACTGGTCAGTGATAATTCGTTTATTGGTGAAGGTGATTTCGCCCAAGGAGTAATCAATCGTGTAATCTTCATCATAGCCCCTGGTCATCTTCTCACCATCAAGATAGACGATTTCCGATGCTGGGACAATTGATTGCTTTAGGCAGTAAGGTCCTTGCACCCCATCTTTGCCGATGATAAGTAATCTTTGGAATTTTCCTTTAGGCCGAGCATAAAAACTCAAAAAGTCGGCTTTAGCCAACGAACCTTTTACCTGCACACCGATTAACCGACTGGCTTTTGTGCCAAAACTGCCCAAATCCATTGCCAAGTCATAATCACCGAACACCCCTGACCATTTCCCTTTTTTGACATTGATGGAAATCTTGTCCAACTCGGAAATTTCTTTAGTTACACCTTCCGGTGGTATTGGTGAACTTTGGTCGGAGAGCGCGGCGGAAAGCGAAACCCCTGCGATTTGCCCCACAAGATTTAATCTTGTCGCTTGCTCAATTCCTAATCCTTGTTCACTACCAACCGAAAAACCTATGGACTTAGAACCACTGACCATTAAATCTTCCTCACAAAGGGGCTTTGCCCCTTTGAATCCCCAAAAATCCGCCTTAGGCGAATTAAAACCCGGGGAGATGAGGGGTTTCCCCTCATCATTAGGTCCGTATTGGGTGGCTTTTAATTCTCTAAAAAGCGCTTGTTCTAAGCTTTCGGGTTCATTCCTTTGCCCCTTTTTTAGTGTGTCAATATAATAAGAATAGTTTTTCGCCAAATTGAGCGCCGGAATTCTTTGATAACGAATAAGAATTTTATCTTTTTCGGGAATAGTCTCGGCAAAGATAATTGTGCCGGCATTATAGTTAATCTGGTAGGAGTCTTTTGCGACAAGACTATCATTAATAAAGACGGAATCCGACCCAATTAAAATAAATCGGTCAGGGAGATTATAAGGACCAGGACAATTTTCGCCGAATAGTATAACCTCTTTACAAAGGCAATTTGGGTTAAATTCCCCCTCTTTGCCAATAGCCAATAGGCAGTAGCCAATAGCCAGTAGGTAATTAGTGAGGAATTTTAAACGAGAGGATTCGATTTTGGTAATCAAGGATATAGATTCGGTCTTTACCCAAAAGCAAATCAGTGGCAACAAAGTTGCTTCCCTGGTAAAGTTTAAATTCACCTTTCCGGTCAATCCGCCAAACCGACTGGCCGTTTTTACCAATTAGATAGATATTGTCATCTTCACCAATGCTAATTTTATCAAAGGTGTAATTAAAAATTGTTATCCTTGCCTTTAAATTTCCAATCCGGTTATAACTTTCAATTGCCTGGTTTTGATTGTTAATGACCCAAAGCGTTCCGTTCTTTTTATCATAAGCCAGACCGGTTGGTTCAAACTCGCTTGTAGGTGTTTGTTTTAAAAAATCCAACGCCCTACCCGTGGCATCAACTACAACAATTCGGTTATTTTGCGGGTCAGAAAGATAAATTTCATTGGCATTGACCACTGCCATCCCTTTCGGTCTAATCCCAGAAAAGATTGATTTTAAAGTCCTATTTTGACGGTCAAAACGGTAGAGGTTGTTATCGTTGTAGATATAAATGAAGAATTCATCAGCACTAATTCCCTTTGGATAAAAGATTTTTTCGGGCAGGATGATTGAATCAACTACGATTAAATTATTGGAAGTCAAGAGGATTTTTGTCCCAGAAACCTCCAAAAGTAAAATACCGCCATCGGCATCTAAACCTAATGAGGCAATTGGATTAGCCAGCCGTAAAGAATCAATCAGGGATAGATTAAATATCGGAAATTGACCTTTTATGTCGTAAGTCTTATAACAAGTAAGGAAAAAGAAAATCATACAAACCAAAGGAATAAACTTATGACGCCAAGAAGCGAATCGGTTATCCGCCTCAGGCGGATTAAGCGACTGTAACTTCATAATTCAATTGACCCGACCACTTCGTTTTACTCGCCCGATTCGGGTTTGCATTGCGGGTCAAACTATTTTGACATTAAAATTCTTGATGTCAAGAATTGAAAAAGATTGACAACAAATTTATTTTCAATTAAAATCGTCTAATGCAGTGGTAGTCCGTTGCAAACGGACCCGGCACCAATCGGGCTTGAACAAGAAGTGAGATTTTTGGATTAACCCGATAAAAATTGGTGCCGGGCAGGGAAGGTCGTGAGAAGCGACCACGGTCTTGCCCACTGTAAGCGGTGACACAACGCGAAGCGTCCGTTGAGCGAAGCGAGACGCAACGCGAAGCGAGACGAAATTGCCAACTGCCACTCTCAGTCTAAACTGAGGGGAAGGCGGCAAGAGTAGGAAGACCCGCAAGTCAGGAGACCTTGCCACTGCAATGGTAAGAACAACCGGTAAGAAAGGAGTTCTTATGTCCAAACCAATTTATTCCATCTGGGTTATTAAGTCCAGAATTTTCAATAATCCAAAACGCTACTACATCTCGCTTATCTTGGCTTGTATCCCGTTGATTCTTTTCGCTCAGATTTATGAGGTTGATACAATTTTTGTGACCGCCTCAAGGGTTGTAGGGCAAGGCTTTAGCCTTGCCTTGAAAGGAGATGCAAACCTAAAGGTTTGCCCTACAAATCTAAAAACCTGGGGAGATGACTCGATTCGGGTCATCATTGATACAATTTTTGTGACCGCCTCAAGGGTAGAAGAACCGATAAACCGAATCCCCTTGCATACTTTTTTACTCAACCGTGACATCATAAGTCTCAGGAACTTTGGTGACATCGGTTCGGTGCTGAATAATTTGCCCGGTATCGACATTCGCACCTATTCAATTATCGGCGGGACAATTTCATTGAGTCTGTTGGGTTCATCAAGCCAGCAGGTCTTAGTGCTTTTGGATGGTAGACCAATGAATTCACCTAATCTCGGTATGGCGGATTTGAGTCTTTTACCAACGGATAATCTGAAAAGAGTAGAAATTGTGAATGGTCCAATCTCAAGCCTTTACGGCGCTAATGCCTTGGGTGGAGTGGTGAATTTTATAACCAGAAGTCCATTAGATTTTACCACCCCAGGGACATATTATGATGTTTCGTTACTATATGGGTCATACCAAACCAATCGAATAAATCTCGGTACGGGCATTGCCAGTAATCATTTTGCTCTTTTAATTAATGCCAACGATGTGAATACCCAAGGTAACAGAACCAACGATGAATGTTGGAAACAGGGATTGGATGTAAAGTTGGGCTATCATAACCAAAGTCTAAGCGCTCAGATTGATTTTGGGGGCTCGACGAAAACCAAAGGTTTGCCCGGCCCAAAACCAGCACCAACTTCAATCCCATCCTATGGCGATTCTACTGCTTCCTCAATCTTTGACCGAACTTGTGATACTTCATTCTTGGTTAACGGCAAATTGGATTTTCGTTGGAATGAGCAATTTTCCTTACAGTTACTACCCAACTACACTAAAAATATGACGCACTTTTTATGGGTTGATCCCTATTCGGTTGATACAGCACTTTATCAAGACTACTACACCACCCAAGTTTTTGGTACAAGTTTAATTGCCAATTATCAAAGCCGAACCGGAATAAGAATAAATGGTGGGATTGATTTTAAACACGACGGTTGCCGAAGCCGTTCTTTTATTTATGATGAGGTTTCGTTCGGTTATAAAGATACGACTTGGCGAGTAAAAGTGCACCGGCTTGGTGTATTTGGTGAAAGTAATATTCCCCTTGGTAAATATGTGATTTTGGTTCCTTCGTTTCGCTGGGATTGGAATTCAGATTTCGGTGATTTCCTAAGCCCGAGTTTTGGTTTACTTTTCCCATTAAATTCACAAATTCGGATAAGAACCCACATCGGAAGAGCGTTTCGGGCACCGACCTTTAATGATTTGTTTTGGCCAAAATCGGGTAATCCAGAGATAAAGCCAGAATACGGCGATGCACTGCAATTAGGTATCGATTCGGAAAATGAAGTCGGTTCATTTTCTATAACCGGTTTTACTCGCAAGACCAAAAATCTAATTTCCTGGGTACCGGATACCGCTGGCTTATGGCGACCAACCAATATTGATGAAGCCGTGATTTTTGGTTTCACAACTAATGGTAAAATTAGATTAGCAAAAGGGTTCTCTTTTCATTATACTTGGGACTGGTCAAAAGCGGTTCAACTCCGCCAAGAGGTAGTCTATTATGATTGGTTGACACAAAAGACACAGTTTGAGCGAATTAAGCGCCGTGCCGCTTATCGGCCCGAATTTTCTGCGACCCAAGAAATCGGTTATGAAACCAACTTTGCTACCTATCTCGGGCTGGAATTAAGAGAAATCGGCAATCGGGTTAATTACTATCCAATGTATGATAGTCTGCCCAAAGTTTATATGGCGAGCAAGACTTTACCATTTAGTTTTGTGGTCAACCTTCGGATACGGCAAAACCTATTTACTAATACTAAGTTAATCCTTCGCATTGAAAATCTCCTCAATCAAAATTATGCCGAGCAATTTGGTAATTCTATTTTTGACTTAGACTATCCAAAACCAAAGCGAACTATTTTCTTTGAACTGAGAGCAAATAATTTTTAGTAAAAGGATACAAGTTAGTAAGCGGATGAATCCGCCTAAGGCGGAGAGGAGGGAGTAAGGGAGGAGGCAAAACACGGTAAACGGATAACGGAGGACGGGCAACGGACAATCCGCCTAAGTCGGATTTTTGAGTAATTCGTAGATACTTTCGGCAATCAGTTGGTTGGCAGTGCGGTTGAGCGCGCCCAGGGCTTCTGCCCTTTGGGCTACTGCTTTGAGCCCGAATCGGGCGGAAAGCAGTTGCTTTATAACACTTCCGACTAATTCTGCCTTAGCGATATGAAACCCAGCCCCGGCTTTTTGGATGTTTTGGGCAAAAGTGAGTTCCTGGGCAGAACCGGCTTTGGGCGTCAAAAGAATTAAGGGCTTGCCCAAGGTTAGTGCCTCGGCAATCGTTACCGCCCCGGGTTTTGTAATAATGATATCGGCTGCCCACATCACACCTGCCACATCCGGCAAGTTGACACAGGGTTTAATGGTAATTGGTGCCTGCTTGATTAATGACTGGGATTTTAGGAATGCCTTTTTATTTTTACCAAACACGACAATCATTTGTCCGCTAAAACCGGATTGGATTATTGATTTGATTATTGTGGGGTAGTCAACCATCTTACCTAAAAAACCACCCATTACAGTAATGGTGGGTAGATTGGGGTCTAAATTGAGCATTTTTCTTTGCTCGGTGATTGGTATTTGGCGAACATTTAAAAAACTTGACTTTTGGGGTATGCCGGTGATTTTAATTTTGGCGGCAGGGACACCCAATTCTTTTAACTTTTCGGCAACAAATTGGTTGCCAACATAATAAGATTCGATACAATTTTGCACCCAAAGGGAATGGGCGGAGTAGTCAACAATTACTGTGGCAAAATGCATCCTCTTGTTTTTGATAAAAGAAAGAATTGCGTTCACTTCGGGTTGGAAAGAAAGGACTAAGTCAAATTTGTCGGTGGTTAGAATCTTTTTGAGCGGGTTGACAAAAATTAGCCCTAATGCCAATCGGGCAAGGCGCGTAAATAATAATCGGTTAGATTCCAAATGCTTATAGCCTTGGCGCCAGACCTTGGGCAAGAATAAATCGCCGAAGCGGGCAAGGGCATCTAATCTTGACCCAACCATTGTATAATCAAGAAGATTGAACAAGGCAGATTGCTTTGATCCGCCAATCGGCGGATTCAGGTAGTCAAGTAATCCTTCGGCTGGAAACCGATGACCGCCTTTGCGTGAGGAGTAAAGGATGCATATCCGTTTTCCGTTCACAGTCAGCGGTTTGAGGTTGACGGTGGACGGTCGAATCGACCCTTCCCTTGACTTGGATGGACGGAGCAGTTCTTGATAGAATGCTTCAATCTTTTTGGCAATGTTGCGCCAATCAAATTCGGCTACCTTTTTTAGTCCATTTTGTTTAAAGGTATTTTTTAGGTCATTAGACAATAAAAGGCGAATCGTTTTTTCGGCTAAGTCGTTTGGATCGTTGGGTCTTGTTAGTAAGCCATTTTCGTTATCGGTAATTAGTTCCCGATAACCAGGGAAATCGGAAGCAACCACTGGCTTACCTACTGCCATCGCTTCCAAAATGACAATGGAACTGGCTTCGGGAATTATAGTTGGAACACAGTATAAGTCGCAAGAGGCATAGTAGCGCGCCAAATCGTCTTGGGGGACAAAACCGATGAATTTGACCGAGTCCGCGATTCTTAGATTCTGTGCCAACTGATGATAATAATTTTTTTCGGGTCCGGTGCCAACCACGATAAGAAGGACATCAGGGATTTTTTGTTTAATGAAGGGTAAGGCTTGAAGTAAGACTTTTAACCCTTTTCTTTTCTCTAATCGGCCAATATAAAGAATCTTATTGGCTCTTTGGTTGAATTCGCTCAATGGTTTTGCCATTGGATTGAATTTAGTGGTATCAACACCATTGGGAATGATTTGAAAAGGTCCAGGAATAAAAGGTTTGATTGCTTGTTGCGTAGTATAGGAGACCGCAATCTTGCCATGAATTTTTCGGTTATAATTTTTAAATAAGTTCTGGTAGATATGAGCAAGTGTATTGGATTTTGGAATATTTACTGTGTGAAAGGTGCAGACATTGATTGAGTTTGAGTAATGGATTGCCCAAAAGGCTAATTCGGGTGGAGCAAAACCGTGACAATGAACAATATCGGGCTTGGTTTGGCGTAAGAAGGTTCTGACGCTACAGGGTAAGTTTATACCGACAGGCAAGGTAAATTTTGAACCCTTGGCTGGCAAGAAAATCACCTTGCCAATTGCTTTGACCGTAAACCGTGACCGTGAACCGTGACCGTTAACGGACAACGGGCAATCCGCCTGAGGAGGAGACAACGGATAATTAGTCGTGAGGATTTTAACCGAATGGCCAAATTCAAGGAGATTTTTGGCTAAATTATGGACATGGATTGCTACCCCTGAGGTGTAAGGGAGATAGGAAGCCGAGACTAGACAGATTTTCATTCTAATCGCGCTTTATCGACCAGTATGCCCAAAACCACCCTTGCCGCGTTTGGTTCGTGAGAGTTTCTTGGTTTTCTTTAAATTAACTTTTACGACCGAGGCGAAGACAAGTTGTGCAATCCGGTCACCTTTTTTGATCACAAAGGGCGTATTACTAAAATTAAATAGAATCACAACCACTTCGCCCCGATAATCCGAATCAATCGTGCCTGGACTGTTCAAGACGCCGATGCCGTGATTTAAGGCTAAACCGGACCGGGGCCGGACCTGGGCTTCAATCGATTTCGGCATTTCCAATGCCAAACCGGTCGGAACGCCTTGGAAAGTCTTTGGCTCAATTATGGTGTCTACTGCCGAAAAGAGGTCAAAACCCGAAGCGCCGATTGTCTTTTTTTCTGGTAATCGGGCAATGTCTCTAACCAATTTCACCTTTATCTCAATAGTTTTTTTACTCATTAACTTTTAATCCAATCCGCTTTAAAAACAAACCACTGACAAGGGTATTCCGAAATTAATTTATTTATCCTTTGAGCAATTAATTGGGTTAGATTGAATACATCTTCTTTATAATCACCGCAGCGTTGGAAATGGAATTCCGGTTCAATAACACCTAAATAAGGTCTGCCCTTTTTGGGGTTAAGCACAAAATAGCCCAAAATTATCGGCACTTCGTATTTTAAGGCAAATGCGGCTGGGCCCTTAGGAAAGGAACGCTTCGCATCAAAACACGGCAAGACCAATCCCCGGCCGGTCAAATCACGGTCCGCCAGTAACACTAATATTTTTTTCTGCTCTAATACTTGTTCCATAGAATTTTTTTCGGTTAAGGGAATTAATTCCATTCCACCAATCCCCCGATAACGGTTCATCGCTTGGGTAACTCCTTGGGGAATTGGTTCAACTACCGCAACCAGTTTATAACCCAAACGACTCAAGAAAACACCAGCTAAGTCCCAATTGCCAATGTGCGCGGTAATTAAAACGACACCCTTACCTTTTGCAATTACTTGTTTAAAGTTTTTTTCGCCATCAAATTGGACCATACTCAATAGTTTTTCTCTTTGGAGCAGGGGTGCCCGCAATAAATCAGTTAGGCAGATAGAATAATTGATAAAGAGTCGAAGTGTGCGTCGGCGAATTTCTTTTGGTGTAACACCGCTACCTAAGATGTGTTGCATATTTTCATAAATTAACCAGCGCCGCTTCTTTGCTAAAAAGAAATAGATTATCCCCAATAGCCGGGCAAGATAAACGGTAAACCAACGCGGCAGGAAAACTTGGAGCAAGGTGGCAAGGGGCATTAATCGGATTTTTAGTCTAACCCGCTCTTGATTATTTCTCATCCTTTCGTTTTAAAAAATAATTTCTAATCGCCTGTTTGGCTAAACGGTCAGCAGTAGCATTTAGACCGCGGGGTGAAAATTCTAATCGCGCATAGGGTAATAATGATAACAGTTTTAAAGCCCGTTGGTAATATTTTTTTAAACCAACATTTTTTACTCTATATTCTCCTTTCACCTGACGGAATAAAAGTTCAGAATCAGTTTGAAAGATGATCGGCGATTTGCGAAATTTAAGAGCCTCTTTTAAAGCGAAAAGAAATGCCTCGTATTCGGCTTGGTTATTGGTCCGGCGACCAAGAAAATGGCTGATTGTTTTTAAGACTGTGCCATTGCTGTTTTGAAATACTACCCCAATACCAGCGGGCCCGGGATTGCCACTGCTGGCACCATCAAAATTTACGATTATTGCTTTGTCCATCCAAGCCCTTTTCCAAGGCTTGCGATTGCTGAAAGGAATAATTTATTCGGAAAGACAGGTTAAAATTCTGCCGCAATAATCACAAAAATAGAGTCTTTCACTTTTTTTAATCTCTAAGATAACCTGAGGCGGTATTGGATTTAGACAGCCACTGCACTTTTCATTTTTAATCACGACCACGGCTAATCCACCTTTCCCCTTTCTAATTCTTTCGTAGACATTAACAATATCCTTAGTTAGGCTTTCCACCAATTTTTTCCGGTCGTCTTGCCGGGTTTGAATTGCCAACTGAATCGTCTCGGCATCTTTTTCTAAGGCCGCAATTTTTGCTTGGGTGTCTTTTTCAATTTCGGCTAATTCCTTAGTCAGTTTAGCAATCTTCTGCTCGGTTGCCTCAGTTTGCTCAAGGTTTTCAAGCATCTGGTCTTCAATTCGGTTTTTAGCGATTTTTTGATTTTCAATCTCTTTTAGAAATGCTTTATATTGTTCGTTGGTCTTTGCTTGATAGAGTTGAACCGAATACTGGGCAATTTTTTCCTCAACCGCTTTTTGCTCAAGTTCAGTTAGTTTGTATTTTTTTTTCAGTTCTTGAAGCTTATGTTTTTCGTTTTCTAATTCATCTCTTACCGATTTAATGGCTAATTTAAGCCCCTCAATCTTTTTGGGGATTTCCTGGTTTTTATTGGCAAGGGTAGCCAATTCATTATCAATTTGCTGTAAGTTGCTAAGGCGCATTAAAACTTCAAGCATTGATATGCGGGAAGAAAAAATGATTGATGGGCGATACCCGACTTGAACGGGTGGCCTCTTCCATGTCAAGGAAGCGCTCTAACCAAAGCTGAGCTAATCGCCCAACACTTTTCATTTCTTAATTTTTATGATACGGATTTTTACCCAATTGTCAATATCGCAAAATAATGGTTAGGGCAAAAGGCTTGACTTTTACCAAAATTTTAGTATATTAGTTTTGATGTACGGAATATTCATAATCTTGCACCTATTAGTAACCATCCTTCTGGTGATTGTGGTTTTGTTCCAACAACCCCAGAAGGGTGGGATGGCAAGTGTCTTCGGTGGCGGTGAATCAATTTTTGGTGGTGGTGGTGCAGCCCCATTTATGGCGAAACTAACATCCGGGCTGGCAATTGTCTTTATGATTACCTCATTGACCTTGGTTCTGTTATCCGCCCAAAGGGCACGGGGTAGAGCACCAATACCAGCAAGAAGGGTAGAAGAAAGAATACCTGAAACACCAACCGAGCCTATTGAACCAACTGCCCCGTCACCAGCCGGGGGTAAATAATGTATGCGGTGGTCCAGTTCGGCGGTGCCCAGTTTATAGTCAAACCGGGCGAAAAAGTTACTATTCCAAAAGTTAAAGCCGAAGTTGGCGAAACCATTAAGATTACTGATGTCCTTTTTGTAAAGAAAGATGGCGAGACAATTATTGGAAAACCCAAAATCCCCGAAGCCTTTGTTGAGGCAAAGGTCTTAGCCAACACCAAAGGTAAAAAAGTTACCGTTTTTAAATTCATCCGTCGGGAGAATTATCGTCGGAAAAAAGGTCATCGCCAGCCCTTAAGCGAATTAGAAATCCTTAAAATAAACCTTCCCTAATGGGCAAAGTATGAAAAAAGGGATATTTTTACCCTTGGCGGTTTTTGTCCTTCTTTTCCGTTTTAGTCTTGCCAATCTCTTACAGAATGCAAACTTTGATTCTTGGATTGATGACAGCACACCAAATAACTGGGTAGTAGAATATCGCACCTACGCTGGGGTAAATAAGGAAACCGGAACCGTCCATTCAACACCATTTAGTGCCCAATTAGTTCGCCGTCAAGCCGGCACCGGCAACAACCGCGGTTTGCGCCAAAGGATTCCGGTTACCCCAGGGACATCTTACACATTGTGGGCATGGTTTTATGACAATAACGACCAGGCAGATGGCGGAATAGTTTTAACTTGGCGGAAGGCGGATTCCAGTTTTATTGGTTCAACCGGTACGGTCTATACCGAAGATACTGCGGCATGGCAACATTTAACCATTACCGCTGTGGCACCAAATAGTCCGCCCGATTCGGTTGCCGCATTTGTTGATGTCCTATTACGAACTTATGGGTTTACCGGTAGTCAACCAGGTGGATTCATTTTTGTTGACGATGTTGATTTTGATGTCTCGGCAATAAATGAGACAAAAGTCAATTCTTCCAAAAGCCAAGAATACTTTGTTGGTTCGCCAAACCCATTTACCATAAGGCACCAATTCAAATTTCTCATTAACCAATCAACTTCGGTTCGGCTGTTAATCTACAACAATTTGGGCCAAATGATTAGAACCTTTAATTTAGGAACCTTAACTCCAGGTATTTATACTCTAAACTGGGATGGCACTAAAGATGATGGTTTGCGGACGAAGGCGGGGATTTACTTTGCCCTCTTAGAAAAAAGTGGGGGAAAACCCGAAATCAAAAAAATTATCCTTAAAAAATAAAATAATAACTTTCGAATTTTGTAGCGTCGTGAGCACCCAATTCGGGTGCAAACGCCTCTGTTCGGAAGACAAGGAGTTTAAAACCAAGTCAATCAAAAGGAATTGGGCGGTACAAGAGTTGAACTTGTGACCTTCGGTATGTGAGACCGACGCTCTAACCAACTGAGCTAACCGCCCGAAAGTATTATAATATACCCAAATTATTGACCAAAGTCAAACAAAAATAATCAGGCGAAGTGATTTTCGGCGGGAATGAAAATATGCTTAATTACTCAGTTCCGTTAATTCGCGTCGGTTGCGTAGTGAATCAGATTGGTTCGCGTAAGACTGGTTCAATTCTCGTCCCAATTGGAAATCTTCCCTGTCGGACAAAGGTAGTCCCATAAATATCAACAATCGTCAGTGTAAAATGGCCGCTTTTTAAGCCAACCTTAGGGTCAACAGGGAATACCCACAATAGTTGTTTGTATTCGTGTGGCCCAAACTTGACCCCACCTTGGTTAACGCAGGGAATATCGCGTTTGTTAATCTCAAGGCGGACATCTTTAATTGCGGTCTGCCGCGGACTTTGGTTTTCAATGCCAATCAACAATTGATAAGTGCTGGGATAAAGAACCGGTTCGAGCAAGATTGCGTGTTTTTCACCAGCCGGGACATAAAGATAGTACAGTTTCTGAATTTCAATTTTTAACTTTGGTTTTCCAACCAAGAGATTAGTAAAAAGTTCCTTTAGCGCTTTCATATTAACCTAACCACTTAATTTGTAGCAAAAATTTTAGTTTTGTCAAGTCCTCCATTAAAAACTCTGGGCAAGAATTTAGACATAACCAAAGATTAACACCAAATGTGGCTCGCTACCCCACCTGGAGTGTTGACAATTTCAAAAAAATTTATTATAGTCTGAAATGATGATTTCAGAGGTTAAAGTTAGTAAGGTTTTTGAAGGCGAAGAAATTTGTTTAGACCCTATCCTGCAAGTTAAGACTTTTATCACAAAAAGTGTTGGGAAAATCAGAAGTTCTTTAAATGGTTTAAACTTAAACGAAGGAGGTGTGACAATCTGGCTATCGGCAAGGAGGGAAAGAGGATACAATGGCTAATCAAAAGGTAAATTTCAAAACCGAAAAAGAAATCCAAGAAGCAATCTTACGGGAGAAAAGAAAGGGAACTCCTGATTTAGAGATTGGACAAAAGTATGGAGTTACTTTTAGATATATTGAACGGCTTGTTACTAAAACTCAAGGGCTAAATATTAGCGCCTTGAAGATTTCCAAGAGAATAAAAACTCTTTATCCCAAAGATTTCAAAGAAGAAGAAACTACAGTCTGGAGTTTTAAACAGAGGGGCAATTGGGCAACACATAGTGGAGAATACAGAGGCAATTGGTCGCCTTATATCCCACGAAATGTAATTCTAAAATACTCAAAACCTGGTGAATTGGTTTTAGATTATTTCTGTGGTGCTGGGACAACTGCTGTAGAATGTAAACTTTTGGGGAGAAAATGCATCGCCATTGATATTAATGATAAAGCCATTGAACTGGCAAAAAAGAATATAAATTTTAGCATAGAATCACAGCAGTTAACTTTTGTTAATCAAGGAAGTCATTTAGAAGTTTATGAGCCGGAACTTAAAGTTGGCGATGCCAGAGATTTATCTTTCCTGCAAGACAACTCAATAGATTTAATCTGTGCGCATCCCCCCTATGCAAATATTATTCATTATACTGATTCCAAAGAAGGCGATTTATCATTTTTTGATTGCAATAGCCATAGACTTTTAAAAAAGGAGCAAGTTTATGAAACAATATGAAGCTGTAATAAAAGTTATGGAAGAAAATGGAGGCTTTGCTACTTTAAGTTACTTATATGAAAATACACTAAAAGTACCTGGAGTTATTTGGAAAACCAAGACACCTTTTGCAACTATTCGTAGAATAGTTCAGGATAATCGTTTCTTTTT
>Ga0207433_10000814_pt1 | contig 69971 bp, 103 predicted proteins | sample YelNatPaOPGAMG01_FD_187559 | JGI IMG/M metagenome (GOLD analysis project Ga0207433, IMG submission 187559) | Hot spring thermophilic microbial communities from Obsidian Pool, Yellowstone National Park, USA - OP-RAMG-01 (SPAdes) (version 3) | ecosystem: Environmental > Aquatic > Thermal springs...
ATTGCGATTTAACCTTAATTCTCTAGCTGCCTGAACTGCCGTTAATTCGTTAGCAAAACAGTGCAAAATCTTCTTAATCTTAAAAGTCGATAATTTACTGTATTTCATAGGTCTTTTACTACATTGTAGCAAAATTTCCTATGCAAGACCCTTAAATATATATTTATGTCGAATAAAACGCCAAAAGAAAAGAACACCCGTAAACTTATCCGTTGGGGCAAAACGTCGTTGGGGCTTACACTGCCTACGGAAATGTTGTGTGATCTTAAGTGGAGGGAGAAGCAGAAACTGACTGTCAGGCGCGTCCACGGCGGGATACTCATAAAAGATTGGAAGAAATAATCAAGATGATCCAAATCAAGGAAGACGAACCATTAGCTCCATATACCACTTTCAAGATCGGTGGGCCGGCGAAGTATTTTTGCGCGGTCAAAGATGTTGATGATCTGAAGGAAGCATTGGCTTTCGCCAAAGGAAAAGGGCTGCCTGTTTTTGTTTTAGGCGGCGGAAGCAACGTACTGATAAGCGACAAAGGCTTTGACGGATTGGTGATAAAGATGGAGCTTTGCGGAGCAAGGATATTGTTGGAAGACGACAAAGAAGTGATTTTAAAGGTAGCGGCCGGAGAAAAGTGGGATGGAATCGTGGAGATGGCGGTAAAGAACGGCTGGTGGGGGATAGAAAACTTATCGCACATTCCGGGAAGCTGTGGGGCCGTAGTGGTGCAGAATGTAGGCGCTTATGGACAGGAAGTGAGACAGACAGTAAAAGAAGTGGAGGTTTTTGACATATTAGACAATACCGTTAAGATAATGTCTAATGAAGATTGCGGATTCGGTTATCGCCGTAGCGTCTTTAACGGGATAGAAAAAGGAAGATACGTGATTCTATCGGTTCGTTTTCGATTCATTAAAGACGGAAAACCAAACCTGGATTATCGCGACCTCAAGGAAAGGTTTAACGGTCGCAATCCGAGCTTGCGTGGTATCAGGCAAGCGGTAACAGAGATAAGAGACAAAAAATATCCTTTTCCGCAAGAGGCTAAAAACGGGAACGCGGGATCGTTTTTTAAGAACGTAGTGTTGGACGCGGAAACCTACGGTTGCGTGGAAGATTTGGTCAAAAAGAATTTCGGTGAGGGGATATTGTCGGAATTGCGTCAACGGGTATTTAAGGAAGCGGAAAGCATAAAGATCCCGGCTGCGTTCCTGCTGGATATTTGCGGACTTAAGGATGTTCAGGTCGGCGGGGCCAAGATAAACAGAAACCAGCCTTTAGTGATAATAAACGCGACTGGCAAAGCGACATCAAAAGACGTGCTGGATCTTATTAAGAAAGTAAGACAGACGGTTTGCGAAAAAACCGGCCTTAAGCTCGCCCACGAGCCGGAATTGGTCGGCTTTTCCCCTGGAGAAATAAAGGAAGTTGAAAATTAGGAAGCCGAGTATGCTATAATATATCTAGCGGCGTTTTATCAATAACCATTTTCCACCATCATGAACATCAGAATAAAAGGGACGAATACGACTTTGACTCCGGCAATGGAGAACATTATCAATAAAAAAATGGAGCGGCTGGCAAAATTTATCAAAGAAGAAGATAAGGTTTCCGTAGAAGCGGAAGTTGACCCTAAGAACAAGCAGGGTTTGAGGTTCAGGGTGGAAATAGATATCCAACCCAAAGGTCATTACGCGGACGCGCGCGGCCGGGAGCTTTATGAAGCGCTGGACTTGGCTATCCCCAAGATCAAGGAACAGCTAGCCAAGGAAAAGGACAAAAAACTCAGCGAACGCAGGGGCGCGCGAGGCGTAAAAGGCACAAAGTAAAAAAATCCCGCTATAAGCGGGATTTTTTGTTATAGTATCGGTCCAATATTCGTCGAAAGCCACCGTTTTTGTTCATCATTTCCTTGGAGCCGCGCGTAATGGTGGCGACACTGACACGCAGGTCCTTTGCCACTTCGCGCTGCGGTTTACCTTCGTGCAGCTGCTTAATTATTTGCCAGCGAACCGCCAGGTCGGTATATTCAGCGGGGGAGAGCAAATCGAAAAGGAAATCATGCAACAGTATGGGGTCTTTAGCGGCTTTAGCCAGCACAGCCTCTAATTCTCGTCCAAAATGTTTATTATATCTCATATATACATATATAAGTTTGATGCACTAGAACGCTAACATATTGCGCCATATAAATCAAATTGTGGATAACTTGTCTTTAAATGTATTAATGTACTAGTACGCTAGTTGACGGCGCGGGTTGGATATGATAATATCGAAATACAATGACTAAGACAATCGGAATAATTAAAGCACAGGCAGCGTGGTGGTGGGCTTTGCGAAATCGCGAAGTCCGGGATTTCATCGCGTCTTAGGCAGTTTTGCGTCTTGCGCCTTCCGGATTTCGCGGGAGGTGTTTTTGTTTTTGCGGCATCATCAAAATTACCAAGGAGGAACAATGGGAGGATGGGATTGGGATAATGACGACACGATGCCTGACGTTCCGTTGGGTATTTCCGCTAGGCAGCGAAAGCTGCAAAAAGACGTCAGGCGAACGTTATATTATCTTCTTAGAGATATGAAGAACGGCCGTAAGGCCAATCCCGACAAACAGCGCAGGCGCGCCTGCCAGCTAACGATAATGTTGGTCGGCCTGCGGAGACTAATGGAGAATGACGGAAAGGGAAAATAATGAAAGAATTCACTGAAGTGGAGCTCTTGGCGCTCAAAGGAGCCGTCGTCGTAGTGAGGCAGGGGTTTAAGATTAGGTCCGGACCGGAGATCCCTCCGGGCACTAGGGGATCGGTATTAGACATCAAAAAGACCGCCCGTGGATTGCGGCTTGTGATTGGCCTATTCTACCAGAATGGACTGACGTTCGCCGCCGCTTATCATCAGCAGATTATCACCCCCCATCAATTCCGCGTTTATATGCGCGTCGTCGCCGCCGGTTCTGGATAAACAGAGCCGGCGGTATCTTTATGGATAGACGAATAACGCGGTGTGGCACTGCGTTTAGGCGGCGGAGATGGTGTTTTCGGCTGGCGGTGGCTGAAATAATAAAGGACTGAAGCCAAGATGGCCAAAACTAAAAGGATCGCGACAAAAGCCTTGAATATCCCTTCCGCGCTCACTATCCTGAAGAGGTATTTGGAGATATCTTTCAATAATTCCATAGCCTGTCCTTTCACGTTTTGACGGCTGTTACGACTTAAATAGCAGATGACAGCGGATGCTCGCCAAAAATAAAGATATAAGAGAGGTTTTACGACAATCGTTTTTTTGGTATAATGTTAAGGATTTCTTTTTAATTCCCTCATAAGAATAAGTTTTATGTCTTTTATTTCAAGGATATTTTCCGTGGAAAAGAGCCCAGTGCAGGTTTATGGCAAGGAGCTTGAACAGATAAACGGCTTTAAGGATGAAGTGGCAAAGCTAAGCCAGGAACAGATAAGAGCTGAGGTTGCGGATTTTAAAGCCCAGCTTAAGGAACTGGAGAAGTTTGATGATATCCAAAAACGGCTCAAACAGATTAGGCCGCGCATGTTCGCTTTAACGCGCGAGGCCGCTAAAAGGACGCTTGGCCAGTTTCATTATGACGTGCAGGTGATCGGCGGCATTGTTTTGTCCGAAGGCCGCATCGCGGAAATGAAGACTGGTGAAGGCAAAACCCTGACCGCGACCTTGCCGTTGGCGCTTTTTGCCCTGGCCGGCAAGGGCGCGCACCTAGTCACGGTCAACGATTACTTAGCGCGGTGGCAGGCGTCATTGATGGGCCAGGTTTATCACTATCTTGGCCTGTCGGTGGCTTCTATCCAACATGAAGCGTCTTTTTTATATGATCCTACCTATCAGCCTGAAGAGGAGGAGATAAAGCAGCTGGAAAGCATGACGCAAGGGTTGGTCCTGGACGTAAAGCATATGCGGCCAATTACGCGGCGCCAGGCTTACGACGCGGACATTACTTATGGCACAAACAACGAATACGGATTCGATTACTTGCGCGACAATATGGTCCAGCACGTCAGCCAATTGGTGCAGCGCGACTTGTTCTATGCCATTGTGGACGAGGTGGACAGTATTTTGATAGACGAGGCCAGAACTCCACTCATTATTTCCATGCCCGACATGGAGCCAACGCAGAAATATTACGACTTTGCCAAGTTGGTGGACCGGCTGGATGAAGCAACGGACTACACGGTGGATGAGAAACATAAGGCCGCTAGTCTGACTGATGATGGCATCACCAAGATAGAGAAATTTCTGAACGTGCCAAATATCTACGACACATCAAAAGGCGTGTCGACCATCCATCATATCGAGCAGGCTCTGCGCGCCAAGACGCTTTTTAAAAAGGACCGCGATTACGTTGTGCGCGAAGGCGAAATAATTATCGTGGACGAATTCACTGGACGGCTGATGTTTGGCCGCCGCTACAGCGAGGGCTTGCATCAGGCCATTGAAGCCAAAGAGAATGTCAAAATCCAGCAGGAAAGCAAAACCCTGGCTACCATCACTTTTCAGAATTTTTTCCGGTTATATTCCAGGTTGTCGGGGATGACCGGCACAGCTAAAACCGAAGAAGAGGAATTTTTCAAAATCTACCAGTTGCATGTGGACGTGATCCCGACTAACAGGCCTATGATCAGGACGGATCACCCTGACGTTGTCTATAAAACTGAAGATGCCAAATTCAAGGCCATCGCCAAGGAGATAAAAGAACGCCACAAAAAAGGCCAGCCCGTACTCATCGGTACGGTCAGCATCGCCAAGAACGAAATGCTGGCGGAATATTTGAAAAAGGAAGGCCTGCAATTTGAAATTTTAAACGCCAAGAACCACGAACGTGAAGCGCATATTGTGTCCCAAGCTGGACGCCTGGGCTCAATTACTCTCGCGACGAACATCGCCGGCCGCGGCGTTGACATTATTTTGGGCGGCAACCCGCCTGACGCGGCCGAAGCCGATGCCGTACGGAAAGCGGGCGGTTTGCATATCGTAGGTACTGAACGGCATGAGTCGCGGCGTATAGACAACCAGTTGCGCGGCCGATCCGGCCGTCAAGGCGATCCGGGATCCTCGCAATTCTTTGTGAGCATGGAAGACGACCTAATGCGATTGTTCGGCGGCGAGCGGATGAAGAATATGATGAACAGGCTCGGCTTGCCGGACGACCAACCTATAGAAGCGAAACTTGTTTCCCGCTCCATTGAGCAGGCGCAAAAGAAAATAGAGGGTTTGAACTTTGATACCAGAAAGCACGTCCTAGAATTTGATGATGTCTTAAACCACCAGCGCAACATAATATACAAGCGTCGCCGTAAATATTTGGCGGGCACGCCGGAAAGCGTGGGGTTTGACCTAAAGCAGGAGATCCTTGACCTGGTCAGGAAGGAATTGGAAAGAATAGTCATCTTGAATCTGAACGCGGTTACGGAGAATGGCAAGGACGCGGCTATGGCCGAGATCTTTAAAGCCGCGAATATGATAATTCCGGTGGATGAAAAGCTGATGGCAGCGGTCAAGGAAGCGGCAAAGAACGCGGCAGACGAACAGTTTGCCGTTACGGACACGCTTTACAAGGCAGCGCTTGACCTATGGGAAAGCAGGGAAAAGGAGATGGGCAAGGAAGTGTTTGAAGGCGCGCAGCGCTTTGTGGCCCTGCAGGCAGTAGACCAATTGTGGATGGAGCATTTGGATACGATGGACCATTTGCGCGATTCGGTTCGTTTGCGCGGTTACGGCCAGCGCGATCCGTTGGTGGAATATAAAAAAGAAGGCTACCAGATGTTCCAGCGGTTGATCGAGGAGATAAACAAACAAGTTGTATACATGATCTTCCACGTGACTGTGCAGCAGCGGCCACAACCCGCGCCGCAGCCGATAAATCTGCAGACGAACAAAAGCGGCACTGAGGGTGGGTCAAGCGGAGCATCATCGTCCAACCCTAGCCCGCAAAGCGTAGGCCGAAACGACCCTTGTCCGTGCGGTTCAGGGAAAAAATATAAGAAGTGCCACGGGAAGTAGGAGCTAAAAAAACCTTATAAACAAAGGCCAAAAGCCTCGTCGAAAGACGAGGTTTTTTTATTTGGAAAAAGGGAAAAAGCAATGAACCAGACAGCAGCCAGCCAGAACAAAATCGCCGCCGGAGAATTTAACAACTGCCCCGGCCGCGACGCGATAGAGGCAGCTATTGAAAAATTAGAGATCGGCCTCGAGTACGTAGACCTCGACCGGCCCTACTGGCAGAACAAGGCCGACACCATGGTCTTCAGACTGAACGCGGCCAGCCCGGTCAACTTCGCGAAGCTGGTCCACGAAATACAGCCGGACGAATTTCAAGAGACCAGCACCAGAGACCACCAGCGGATCCTGAGATTTTGGTGGGACTAACAAACTAACCGAGGAAAGGAAAAAGCACCATGGACAGAGCAACATTCCACGCGATCGAATCCTACAAGCGGATGAAGGTCGCGGAGTCAGCATACGAACGCTGCCGCAAGGAGAACGAAGAAGCGGTCATAAGGGTACCGGAAAAAGAGATGGACCTTTACATGACCAAAACAGCAGCGATCGACAAAAAGTCTTAGCCTTCGATCCGGGACCCAAGAGCGCCAGCCTTGGGGACCGGGATGGGAAGCGAAGCAAAGGTCGGCCCGGCCGGACGGGACCCAAACATTAACCGGCAAAGCCATTAAGCAAAAACCCATGACACAAAAAGACATCAAAAAATTAAGCAAGGCCGAGTGGCAGCTCGTAGTTTACCTGCTGCAGCACGGCAAACCCCTGGCGCAGATCAAGCTCGCCCGGGTAAGGAAGGAAGCCCAATGGAACTAGTAAAAGCGACAGCGAAAGCGACGCTGATATTCGCAGCAGCATGGCTGGCACTTTGGGCCATGAGCTACACAGCCTGCGTAGGCACCTACCACAGCAGCGAGTGCCGGCAGGACCTGACCAGCCAGATAGTATTCAAGGTCATAAAAAAATGACCCCCGGGAAAAGGGCCATTCAGGAAAAAGCAATTTAATTATAAACATCCTACTGGCCTGGGTCAAGGAGACAAGAATGGACAAGCGAAAATTGACCCTTGGTGAGCGAAGTTATTTATTAAACCTTTTAGCTGAGCAGCTTCCGAGCTGGAGCAGCGAGGTACTATGGGAATTTACCGAAGACCTCAGCCGCCGGCAGCGCGGATGGATAATACGCCTCAACCGCGAGCAGAAGTACGACCAGCTAAAATCGATTGTTAAAAAATTAATTGGAGAACACTACAGGAGAAAGCACCATGCCAAGCAAATTCCAAATCAGGAAGGCTGAGCGTAGCCAGGTAAAGCTACGCATCGGGATATCCGGCCCGTCCGGATCCGGCAAGACCTACAGCGCACTAAAAATGGCCAGGGGAATGGCCAGCAGCTGGAGCAAGGTCTGCCTGATTGACACGGAAAACATGAGCGGCGACCTTTACGCGCAGCTCGGAGACTACAACGTAATAACCATGACCGAACCCTACAGCCCGGAGCGCTACATTGAAGCGATACAGGCGGCAGAGGACGCCAACATGGAAGTAATTATTTTAGACAGCGCGACCCACGAATGGGATGGCCGCGGCGGCTGCCTCGACATTGTCGACCAGCTCGGCGGCAGGTTCCAGGATTGGGCCAAGGTAACGCCCAGACACCGCAAGTTTATCGACAGCATGCTCAAGAGTACCGCCCACGTTTTAATCACCATGCGGACCAAGCAGGACTACGCGATGGACGAAGACAGCAGCGGCAAGAAGAAGGTCACCAAGCTGGGACTCAAAGAGGTGCAGCGCGAGGGCTTCGAGTACGAACTGACCCTGAACTTCGTGGTCGACATGAACCACCTGGCCAAGGCCGGCAAGGACAGAACCGGACTGTTTATGGGCCGCCCGGAATTCGTAATAACCGAGGAAACCGGCAAGGAGATACTCGAGTGGAACGCCAGCGGCAAGACCGCAGCGCCAGACTACACCCTGGTCAAACGCCGCATTATGACCGAAGCCAAGCGGCTGGGAGTCGACCCCTACAGCAAGGACTTCGCCACCCAGGTGAAGGTAGCCACGGGCCTGGACATCAAGGACGAAGGCAGTCTCGAGGCCATATACAACCAGCTGAGCAAGATGCAAAAAATGCCGGCAAAACAGGAAGCACCAAAGCAGCCGGAACTGGACCCGCACGAAACGCAGAACCCTGAACCTGAACCGGAAAAGACCCCGGAGCAGATCGCAGAGGAACAGCGAGCGGAGCAGGAAAAGAAGGATGCAGCCAGGGCCGCGGCAGAGAAAATCAGCCCGGCAGAGCTGAAGGTCCTCCAGAGCCTGCTGCACCAAAAGGAAGGCATCGCACCGGACGATGAGAAAAACCAGGTCGGGTACCTCGGACTGGTCCACGACATCAACATCAAGACCATAACCGAAGTAACCCGCGACGAATTCCGGACCTTACAAAAGAAATTGCTGGCGCAAAAGAGTAAAGCGGAGCGCTAAAAAAGTGCCGGCCAGATAGCGTTTGAACTTTGCTCTCGACCCTGTTCGTTTACCGCGAGGGCATAAGCGGACAGGGATCGAGAGCAAAAACCGAATCAAATAACGGAAACCTAAACAAATGTTCAAAGGCTTTTATATCCAAATATCCAACGGCCTACTAAAAGACAACCACAGAAAGCGCATGGGAGAGTCGGTATGGGAATTTATGTGGTGCCTCGATCGCATCACCCGAATCGACGACAACGGTGACGGCTGGGTCCTCGGCGGTAAGCCGATCCAGCTCAAGAACCTAGCCCAGGACCTGGGAGTCCACGAAGTGACCGTGAGCCGTAATTTGACGCGGCTGAAGACCGAAGGGTACATCGAAACCGAACACACGCCCTACGGGATCCGGATAAAAGTAAGGCGAGCGAAAAAGAGCATAAAGCCAAAAGGGGGAAAAGTTGTGGACAACCTCGGGATTAAAAAAGAGAGGTTTAACACAAACGCAGCGAGGTTTAACATAAACGCTAAACCTAATATAAGACAATACAGTGACAATACAAGAATTAATAATAATGGGAACCGGGACCAAAAACCCAGGGACCCAAAAGCCCGGGAAAATTTGGCGCGAGTCGAAGCGATAAAAAAGAAAATCCGGGACAGGTTCACGATTAAATAACTAACAAGGAAAAACTATGCAAAGGGAAAAGCAAATTCACAAGATGGAATTTATCGAGCAGCTGGCAGCCAGACTCGGTATAACCGTAACCGAAGCCGAGCGCATGCTCAACAACACGCTGGAATTAATTTATTACTACGTGTCGGAGGGAATCAAAGTAAACATTGGCGGCTTTGGAAAATTTGAACGGAGCCACCGCAACGCAAGGCTCGGGGTAAATCCCAGGACCCTGCAAAAGATAAGGATCCCGGAACTTTACACGCCAAAGTTTAGAGCCGGCGACGCCTTCAAGTCAGCAATCAGAAAGTAAAAAAATAAAAAAACTAAAACAAAAAACCATATGAACCAAGAACTCGAAACCCTAATGGCGGAGACCGACACCGCCCAAACCACTAACCGCCGCAGCTGGAAGCTGGGAGCCGCAGGGCTGCTCCTGGCCATAGCCGCGGCAGCGATAGGCACTTACCAGGTAAACAAATTCTTCGAAACCCACCGGATAGTTTTCCAAAGCCCGGTCAGGGTACGGATCCAGACCCCGGTATACGTAGCCAGGCGCGAAAAGCCGGCCCCGGAAATCCGCGAGGTCCAGGCAGCGCAGCACACCAGCCCACTAACAGCCGAGCAGCAGTACCTCTGCGACAAATTCGGACCAAACTGCAAGACCATGCTGGCCATACAGCGAGCAGAAAACAAGAGCGGCAGCTGCGACGCCATAAACTGGAGCAACAAAGACCAGAGCCTCGACATTGGGTACCTGCAGATAAATACCCTCTGGATCAATAAGCAGATTTTCAAACCGGCGCAACTGTTCGACTGCAAGACAAACATCGACGCCGGCTACGAGATCTTCAAACGCTGGGGAGGAGAAAAAGACCCGGCCAAGGGCTTCGGAGCCTGGACCACCTTCAACAACGGGGATTATAAAAAATACTTAATAAACTAAACCATGCCAAAACAAGAATACAAAAAAGAGCGCTGCGAGTGCTGCAAGCAGACGACAACCTACGCGCTGGCTATCAGCAAGGGAATCGCGGACCTGGTCCGGGCCTTCTCGGTAGCCATTAGTAAAAAGGGCATCAACGCCATTCACCCGGGCAAGGAGCTGGAGGTATCAGCCAAGGAGTGGAGCGTGGAAAAAATGCTGGCCACCGGTTGCATTACCGTGCAAATGAACAAGAACAAATCCTTCGCTCGCGCCCACGGCCTCATTGCCAAGATAAAGGGACAGCCGGGCAACTGGTGCCTGACGACCAAGGGAGCCGAATTCCTCCGCGGCCGGCAGGTGCCGAAGTACGCGATTGTCAGCAAGGTCACCAAGCACAACATAGGCTACTGGCAGCCGGAGCTTTACCAGGTACGGATAACCGACTTCACCAGCGACGAACCAACCTGGGAAGTGCCGAACCTGACCATAGTCGAAGGCCGGGTACTGCGAGAGGAGGACCTGCCTAAGCCGAAGCCCAGGCTGCAGCCGGCCCCGCCCGTTGGAATTTCTATCCAGCAGCTGGCCCAGCAGGTACTATTCAGCGCCTAAATACAAACCCATGCAAACCAAAACAATCAACGAACTCAACATCGAAATCGCGCAGCTAACAGACGACCTGAAGAACACCAGCCCCATGGCCCAGGACTACTACGGCGAGCTGTGGCACCGGCGCGAAAAATTAATAACACAGCGCGACGCGCTGCTGAAAGGAGTGAGCCAATGATAACCAGCTACAAGATCAAGAACCAGCTGCCGGTATACGGCGGCAAAAAGATAAAGGCCAGCCCAGCTAGGAAGCAGGCCAAAGCCGCCAAGCCGGCACGGTACCTGGTCGAGTACCCGAAAGCGACCGGAAACGGAGACGCCGTGTACGGCCGGCAGATCGGAGACGCGCAAAGCTACGCGCTGCCCATGAGCGAGCAGGCGGCAATCAGAGAAATTTTTAAGAGCGGTGCCAGGGTTTACCAGCTGGTGCCAGTAAGGCTGGGCAAAGATGGAAAAGCAAAGTAACAAACAGAGCCTCGATCCGGAAATGCAGCGAGCGCTGCGCGACATAGAGACGTCGCGCAAAGCCTACTACCGGGAATACGAACGCTACCTACGCAAGCGCCACCCGGGAATTTACTGGACCGCGGTCGCAATTAACATCGCCGGCGCCCTGGTATTTTTAGCAGCCTGCGCCGGCTTCGGGATGCTGGTAGCCAAGGCGATAGAATTCTGGACCAGGATCCTGGCCAGGTAGGAAAAGCAACTAACAAAACAAACCCATGCCCCAATTAGAAATAGAACTGACCAAGGAAATCGAAATCAAAAACCAGCTGCGCGTACACAAAGCCCAGCTCAAGGACATACTGGAAGACAACCAGGAATACCAGGACCTGGTCGAAAAGGGAAAAGGACTGAATACCAGGCGCCGGCAAATTCTGGAATCGGTAGCCAAAGCCTTCCCGAACATTATGGACGCGATCGAGGAAGCCAAGGCAGAGCTAAAGAACCAGCGCGAGCTGGTCAGCGACGTGGCCATAAACCAGCTGCTGCGCGGCGAGCCGGCAACCACCATGCACTACCCGGACCAGCCAGGCTACGAGTGGCAGCCGGTCATTACGGTCAAGTACAAAAAAGTAAAAACCGACGGCCATGCAGAACGGTAAGAAAATCATTCTCGACCTCTGCGGCGGCACCGGATCCTGGAGCAAGCCGTACAAGGACGCCGGCTACCAGGTTATAAACCTCACGCTGCCGCAGTACGACGTAACGAAAGCCGACCTGCACAACAAGGAGCTGCTGCTGTTTGCCGCAGCGGACCCGCTGGAAAACCTGCACGTGCCGATAAAGGACATCCACGGCATACTTGCAGCGCCGCCATGCACGGAATTCTCCCTGGCCAAAGGCAACCGGCCCCGGGACTTTGAAAAAGGAATGAGCGTGGTCCGGGCCTGCCTGCAAATTATCTGGCACGTGCGGACCCACGGCAAGCTGAAGTTTTGGGCCTTGGAAAACCCGGTAGGCTTCCTGCGGCAGTTTATCGGACAGCCGGCGCTGACATTCGAACCGTGGCACTACGGCGCCGGCCACAGCAAGCGGACCGACCTGTGGGGATATTTTGAAAAGCCAGTAAGGCTTTATACCGAACCGCCGCTGTGGCTGACCGGCAGCAGCATCAAGTACAAATACAAGAGCCGGCACTACCGGAACGCCTCAGACCCCGTCTGCCCGAAAGAGTACGAATCCCAGCTGGCCGGCCTCCCGTGGAAGCAGCGCCGCGCCGCGATCCGGGCCATAACCCCGCCGCACTTTGCCGCCGCATTTTACAAAGCTAACCCTTAACAAAATGCTGGAACCAATCACGGTCAAAGTTTGGCACGAACAGCAGCGGTACCTAACGGACCGGCTCAGGGCATTAAAACAATTCAGAGGCTACAGCTGCGCCAGAAAAAACCGGATCCGCATAAAGCAGCAAATCGCCGAGACGGTAAACCAGCTGCGGCGGCTGCACAAACACAGACCAATATAAACCAAAAGCGGCCGAACCGACCGGCCGCTTAAGGACAAAACCATGCAAACGATTCAATTCACGATACCCGGCAACCACGAAGCCAGCGACGGTCACCCGGTACCCTACGAGCGCAGCACCCAGGCAGGCTTCTGGAAGCCGCGAGTGCGGCGTTACAGCGCCTGGAAGGACTACGTGCGCTCGCATTTTGACCGGCATACCCGATTGTACGGCCTGCCGGTAATTATCAGCGATGACGGCAAAGCAGGCGCCCTCTTAACGAACGGCCGGCAGCTCAAGCCAATACAGACCAAGAGAAAGTGCCGGATGGATATTTTTATAACCTACAAAAACCACGCGCACCCGGACAGCGACAACGTGTGGAAGGGAATAGCGGACGCGCTATTTTACAACGACAAGAACGTCGCCGGCAGCTTTGACTTCACGGTCGATAGCAAAGCCAAGCCAGGCGTAAAGGTAACAATCACGATACCAACCAATGAAGGACCAAAATGAAAAACCAACACCAAAAAGGCACCAGGCGATCCTGCGCTACGGCCAGCCTTATGAATACTGGATAGAGCGCGGCCACCTCTTCGGCTTTGACCCGGACCACGTCGACCAGATCCGGCGAGCCGGCAGGCAGTACCTGGGGAAATTTGTCGACATCGAGTGCTTTATTATTTATACCCGAGGAGAATAAAAAAATGTTTTTCAGCAACAAAAAGCGCCAGCTCACACCAGCAACCGCGCCCAAAGTTAAGCCCCTAAAATTAACCGTGGAAATCAAGCTCGAGCGGACCGAAGACTACGGCTCGGAAAAAACCCTCGTGCAAATCGAGCGGACCGAAACCTTGGACCACAACACGGACGCCAGGATCCGGGACATCAAGGACGAAGTCGCCACCCAGCTGCAGGAAGTATTCGAAAAGACCCTGGACAAAATCGAAGGCCACGACCAGCTGACCGACGGCTTCCACGCCGAACTGGCCAAGGCCAAGGAAAGCGGCAAACCCGCAGCGGAACAAGAAGCGAACTTTTAACAATTTATTAAAAATTTAAAAAGCAAAACCCTATGACACAAGAACCAAAAGACATGGACATGCATCTGAAGCCGGCAGACCCGGCCAAGCAGAACCCAAAGCTCAGCCCGGAATTTAAACAAAAGCTGCTGGAAAAAACCCAGGAAGAAGCCTGGCAGCACGAAGCGGATGCAGCCTACGCCAGAGAGCTGGTCACGCCAAAGCTGCAGACGGTATGCGACGAACTCGCTGCGGAAATAGCCAAGCTGAACGAGCAGATCGCGGAGCTGGAAAAGAGCCACACCAAAGCGGACCGCGAAAAGAAGAAGGCCCTGCTGGTCGAGCAGAACCAAAAGACCCAGCGCCTCACGCTGCGCCAGAACGTGCTGAAGCAGGCGCAGAAAACCGAGGAAGCCGAAGCGGCCAAGGCAGACGAACGCTGGCAGTATTACAGGTTCGTACAGGAAACATTTTAATTATTAAACGGCAGCGCCGGGAATCGCAGGATCCCCGGCCTGCGCTCGTTCTAACACAATGCAGACCCAATACGTAAAGCTAAACGACCTGCGGCCGGCAGACTACAATCCCAGGTTTATGCCGGCAGAGGAAATGGCCAACCTCAAGGAGAGCATCCTGAAGGACGGCTTCATAGAACCGATTATTATTAATACCCGGAACGATCAAGAGAGCGGCGACCGCAGCAACGTGATAATTTCCGGCCATCAGCGCCGGCTCGCACTTTTGGATTTAATCGCCAAAGGACACGACATACTAAACCTGCAAGGCAAAGGCGCTGACACCGCGGTCCCGTGCGTACCGCTGGACCTGTCCCTGGAAGACGAAAAGCAGCTCAACATCCGCATGAACCGGATCAAGGGCAAGTGGGACGACGAAAAGCTGGCCGACATTTTGGTAGGGCTGCGCGGCAGCGCCAACCTGGAAGTACGCACCGGCATGAAGACCGAGGAAATCAGCCGCCTGCTCGACACCAGGCTGCAGCCGATCGAAGACGCGCTGACCGAAGCCGAGAGCGAGGCAATCGAAGGCCAGGAACCGGACAGCAAGCCCGGGACCGTGTACGAATTAGGGCCGCACCGCTTAATTTGTGGCGACTGCACAGACGAACGCGTGTGGCAAAAGCTGCTCGACGGGCAGCAGGCAGATATGGTATTCACGGACCCGCCGTACAACGTAAACTACCACAGCCGCGGCGACAACCTCAAAGACACCGGCACGGAGAAAATCGCCAACGACAACCTGGACCCGGAGCAATTCTGGAATTTAATCCAGCTGTCCTTTTTACGCATGGCCCAGCATGCCAAGAGCGGCGCCAGTTTTTACATTTGCAGCGGCTGGTCCTCTTACCCAACCTTCCTGCAGGCCATGGAGCCGCAAGGCATCGAACACCACGGCGTGATAATTTGGGTCAAGAACGTCCCGTCCATGGGCTGGAACGACTACCGCTACAAGCACGAATGGGTCCTGCGCGGAGCCAAGGCAGCCGGCGCCAAGGAAAAGAAGACCGCCGAGTCGATTGTTTACGGCTGGAAGAAAGGCACCCACCAATTCCACGCGCAGAACGAGTACGACGTATGGGACATGCCGCGGAAAGCTACCGCCCACTACCTGCACCCAACAGAAAAGCCTGACTGGCTGGCCATGCGAGCGATACGCAACAGCACCAACCGCGGCGACATTGTCGTGGATCCGTTCGCCGGCAGCGGCAGCACTATGGCCGCAGCGGAAAAGACCGGCCGCCGGGCCTTCCTCATTGAGATGGACCCGAAATTCTGCGACCGAATCCGCGCCCGTTGGGATAAATTAAAAACCCTGACGGAAAAGCCGAGCGCGTAATTTAAAACGAACCAAAGCGACCACCAAAACAAATGCCAAAAAAAGACCACGACCAAGAAGTAGAAATCAAGAACGCCATACGCGACGTTTTAGCGGTTAACCCGCTTATTTCCATGCGCTCGCTGGTCGAAACGCTGGCCCGGAAAAACTACAAGACGGCCGACGGCAACCCGCTGCACCGCGTGTACGTCGGCCGCCTGGTCCGCAAAGTGTGGGGAGACATGCGCGACCGCGTGGACCGGCAGACCAGCAGCGACCGGCTGGCTTTGATCAAGGAGCGCCACCGCCTCGTGTACGAGCGTTTAATGCGGATAGCATTCTACACGGACGACCTGCAGAAAGAAGGAGCGCCACCGCCGGCCTACCGGGACCAGATCCGCGCGTTAACCGAAATTATCAAGCTGGACCTGGCGATACTGAACGCGGAAATGGACCTGGGGATTTTCGAGCGGAACCTGGGAGCGATAGACATCGAAGCACACCGCAACCAGCCGCTGCCGCCGGAACTGAAAGAGGCGATACTCAACACCGCGCAAAAGTGGGGAATCGTCAAAACCGTAAGCGCAAAAGAAATAAAAACCCTGCCCGATGGACATTCAAGCCAAAACAACAAACCAGCCGCAGCCGCTGCCGGCACCAAGCCCGGAGCTGCCAAGGCGTAACGGCTACACAGCCGAGGAATGGCTCGAAGCCATAAGCGACTACCAGACGCGGCGCGTGTTAGCCCAAACGCTGCCGGGGTTCTGTATGGTTTATTTACCGCACTATTTCTACCAGCAGCCGGCAGACTTCCACGAAGACCTCATGCGCGACATGAGCGATACCAGCATAGACAGCCTGCTGGTTATGGGCTTCCGCGGCAGCGCCAAGTCGACGATTGGCTCGCTGGCGTTGATACTGTGGGCTGCGTTGGAAAAGCCGAAGGACTACCCGTTCATTTTAGCGGTAGCCGACACCAGCCTGCAGGCCGGCATAAACATCGCCAACATAAAAAACGAGCTGGACAACAACCTGCTGATAAAGCAGGACTACGGTAACATTACCGGAAAATTCGTGGCCGATTGGGACCTCGAGAGCGAGGAAGAATGGCAGGCCAAGAACATGCTGCTATCGAACGGCGTCCGCATACTGGCCCGGAGCCGCGGCCAAAAGATACGCGGACTCAGGCACCGGCAGTACCGGCCCAGGCTGGTCGTGATAGACGACCCGGAAGACCTCGAGTGGGTCCGCAAAAAGGAAAACCGCGACAAGACCGAGCGCTGGGTCAAGAACGAAGTAATACCGGCCATGGACGAAACATTCCGTAAGCTGGTTATTATCGGCAACCAGCTGCACACGGACGCGTTAATTGCCAGGCTCAAGAAGAACCCCCGCTTCAAGGTTTGGGAAATTCCGCTGGTCGACAAAGCCGGCCGCTGCACCTGGACCGCCAAGTACCCGGACGCCAAAGCGCTCGAGCAGCTGAAGGTAGACGTCGGCCCCGTGACCTACCAGCGCGAGTACCTGCTAAAAATCGTGCCAGAGGAAGGCCAGGTCGTAACCGAGGAAATGATTCACTACTACGACGCGACGCCGGCAGAGACGGAACTCGGAGACACCGCCACCGCCTTCGACTTGGCAATCAGCAAAAAGAGTACCGCGGACTTTACCGCCGGCGTGGAAGGTCAGACCGCGGAGGTCGACGGACACCTGCGGATATTTATCCAGCCGGACCCGATCAACGAGCGCATCGACCTGCACGAACTGATAGAACGCGCCAAGGCCATACTGGAAACCAAGGCCGGCGTCCACACGTTCCTGGTCGAAGACGTCCAGTACCAGAAAGCGGCCATAGGTGAAATGGAGCGCGAAGGGCTGCCCGTGGAAGGGGTCAAGCCGATCGGAGACAAAATGGCCAGACTGAAGACGGCCGTGATTTACATAAAGAACGGCACCGTGCTGTTTCCCCGGCACGGCTGCGAAGACCTGCTGCTGCAGCTTTTAGGATTCGGAATCGAGGAACACGACGACCTCGTCGACGCCTTAGTTTATTTGATTTTACACATGGTAAAAAACAACCTGCGGCAATGGCAAGTCGTAGGCGTATAAAACCCAATGATACAAACAGAGCAAAAAGTAACAATTACGGTCGACCGCCGCTGGCTCAACCTGATAAAGCTGGCCGAGCGCACCGGCTGGGGAGACATGAGCATCAAGCTAAAGAACGGCGTACCGACCGACTGCGAAACCATAATTCCGCACGTCAGGCTGGACCAGCAGCAGGACGTAGACGACGCCTACCGGGCCATTGGCCTCGGGTAGCCGGCAGAGCTTGAAAGATCCAAAACCGACCCCGCCGGCCAGGCTCGACCCTCGAATTATAAGGCTTTTCGAAGCTCAAGATCCGGCCGGCGACGCTCTCGCAAATTTCCCAATGTTTCGATAGGTTCCAAAGATCCAGAATCGGCCGCCCGGCAGGGTTCCCGGAAAAAACAGGCCCCGATTTCCGAAGGTTTCGAGGGCAAAACTTTCGCCAAAAAGCTCGAGAGGCTCCCGGGCCGGAAAGTTATCCACCGCGCGAAAATTTGACAGCGGAATAAAAAAGGTGCTACAACGAAAGTGACGAATGGACGGGAGACCGAATCAGCGGCCGCGACTGAATAAGTCCGGCCGCAACACCAAACCCGCCACAACAGAATACGAAGCCTGAATGGAAAAACCATAGGGCCATGCACCGGCACGGAGCCGGAGAGCGCATGGCCCTATTTTTTTATTGCCTAAGAAACAAACCCCATGGACAAAATCAAATGGTACGACAAAGCCCTGTCCGGCGTTGGACTCGTCCGCAAGAGCGCGGACGCAGACCAAGCCGGCGCTGCCGGTTTGACCAGCCATGCGCTGGCCGCGATTTTAGCAAACGAAGACGGGCCGCTGTCTCAGCGCCAGGCGCTGCAGCTTTACAGCGGCTGGAGCTACGCCTGCATACGCGCGATCGAGGAAGAAATCGCCAACATGGAATTCCAGCTATACCGGGTCACGGGCAAAGGCTACGAAGCCCAGCCGGAACACGAACTGCTGGACATACTCGAAGCGGTCAACGAATCAATGACCGGCTACGACTTGCGCTACCTGACCGCCGGCCACCTGGAAGCCATAGGCAACGCGTACTGGTACCTCGAAGGCGTCAAAAACGAAACCGGCAAGCCCGTGGCTATCCACCCGCTCGTAGCCAGCCGGGTGCGCGTCAACATCAGCCGCAACACCTTCCCCGGCAAAATTGAAAGCTACGAGTACGAAGACCAGGGCCGGCGTTACACCTTCCAGCCTTACGAAATCGTCCACATCCGCTACCCGGACCCCTCCAACCCCTTCGTCGGTATCGGGACCGTGCAGGCCATAGCGAGCTGGATTCAGGCCGACAACTTCGCCATGGAATTCAACCGCCAATTTTTCAAGAACGGCACCAAGCTCGGCTACATTTTGGAGAGCGAAGCCAGCAACGAAAAGAACCTGAAGCTGCTGCAGAAAACCTTCGAAGCTACCTACCAAGGGCTGGGCAACGCGTACAAAGGCGTGGTGCTGCCCAAAGGGACCAAGTACACAGACCCCGGCAGCGGCATGAAGGACCTCGACTTCGCCAATTTGCTGGCCACCATGCAGAACAAAATTCTGGCCGGCTTCCGTGTACCGCGGACCGTGCTGGGTATTACCGACGACGTAAACCGGGCCAACGCCGAAACGACCGACTACGTGTTTATTAAGCGGACCATAAAACCGAAGATGCAGCAAATCGTGGGCCACCTGAACGAAAAGCTGGTGCCGCGTTTTGGCGCGGACCTGTACCTGACCTTCAAAGACCCGGTGCCGGAAAACGAGGAAATGCAGATAAAGAAATTCCAGGCAGCCCTCGGCAACGCGCCGTGGATGAGCCTGAACGAAGCCCGCGAAGCGCAGGGCCTCGACAAGGTCACCGGCGGCGAAAGCATAATGGCCCCGTTTGGCCTCGTGCCAGTCGGATCCCCGGAGCCGAAGCAAATGAACACCCCGGCAACCAAGGTCAACGGCAAGAAGACCAAGAGCCGCGGCGCCCGGATCGCCGAGAGCCGCAGCGCGATAGCCAGGACGCTGGCCGAATTTGCCGCCAAGGAAATCGAAGCCAACCAGAGAGCGGTCGAAGCGGTCGTGCAAAAGGGCCTGGAAAACATGAGCGACACGGAATTCGAACCGCTGCACAAAGCCTTCCTCCAGCGCGTAACCCCGTACGAAAAGCTGATAGCCAAGAAGCTGCGCGAACATAACAGCAAGGAAAAGGAAATCGTGCTGGAAAACCTGGCCAAAATTGCCAAAGCCTACGCCGGCAGCAAGACCAAAGCCAAACCGAGCCTCAAGGACATTCTAGACGAAGAAGAAATGGTCCTGTCGGTAATTGACCTGACCACGCCGGCGATTAAGGAATTATTCAAAAAGGAAGCCAAGGCCGCCGCAACGCTCATAGGCACCCCGGACCTCGACGTCGTCACGCCGCAGATAGACAAGGCCCTCGACCATGCGATAGAACTGATGGCCGGCAGCTACGAGGAAACCACCCTGAAGGTACTGCGCGACAAATTGGAAGCCGGCATCCTCGATGGGCTAAGCATGGACGAACTGACAGACCTGGTATCCGGGATTTACGAGTGGAAGGATACCGCCCAGGCAGAGACCGTGGCCCGGACCGAGAGCTTCCGCGTGGCCAACAGCGGCGCCCGGACCGCCTACGAACAGAGCGGCGTCGTAAAGAGCCTGAAGTGGTACACCGCAGCGGACGAGCTGGTATGCGAATTCTGCGGACCCATGCACGGCAAAATCGTGGACATTGACCAGAACTTTTATAACAAGGGAGAGACAATCGAGGGCAGCGCCGGCGGCACCATGGAAGTCACCTACGACGACGTGAGTGGCGGCGCCCTGCACCCGAACTGCCGGTGCCAGATCCGGCCGGAAAAAATCCAAATTTAAAAATTAAGTAAGGCTAACAAAAACTATGAACGAAGAACTAAAAAAATTCAGCGCAGAAATAGCCAGCATGCTGCGCGAGAAAATGGCCGAGCCGGCTGCGGTCGAGGTGACCGAAAAAATCAAGGCCGCCAAGGACACCGGAAACTTTGAAGTCGTGGTCTCGACCGAAGACGTCGACCGCCACGGGGAAATCGTCCGGCAGGACGGCTGGGAATTGGACCGCTACAAGGACAACCCAATCGTACTATTTGCCCACGACAGCTGGAGCATGCCGGTCGGTTTAACCGACTCGATCGAGGTCGTGGTACAGAACGGCAAGAAGGTGCTACGTGCCAAGGGCCACTTCGCCCCGGCTGAAGCCAACCCGTTCGCGCAGCAGGTGAGGGCCGCCTACGACGCCGGCATTTTAACCAAGACCAGCGTGGGCTTTATTGTCAAAGAGCAGAACGGACCCGAAATCACCAAAGCCGAACTTTTGGAATTCTCCTTCGTGCCGATCCCGGCCAACCCGTACGTGGAAGACCAGCTGAAAGCCGCCGGCTGCGACCTGGCTGAATTCAAAGCCAAGGGCCTCGTGGTCGAAGCGACCAAGGAAGGCGAGCCGGTAGACAACTCGCAGCAGCCGCAGCAAGTGACCCCGGAACCGGAAAAACCGACGACCGAAACCCCAGCCCCGGCCGAAAACGAGGCTGTAAAGCCAAATTCTGAAGCCGAAAAAGCGCAAACAGGTGCCGAAAATGGGGAAAACGGGCAAAAGGCCAAAGCCGCAGCAGACGACATGCCGGCAGCCTGCGGCGCAATTATGACCGACATGCAGACCAAAGTAACGGATGCAATGACCGAAGCAGCCCTCGCTATACAGGAACTGGCAGCCGGCGAGGAAGGCGACGAAGAAGAAGGTAAGATCACAAACCCCACCGCGACCAAAGAAGGCCGCGTACTGAGCAGCAAGAACCGCGAGAGAGTGACCAAGGCTGTGGGCCTGCTAAAAGAAACAGCGACCGCGCTTCAGGACTTGCTCGATGAGAGCGAGCCTGGGGACGGTAAAGCACAGGGAGAGGATCAGCAGCTAAAAACTGCAGACCCTGCAGAACCAAAGGTCGAACCCAGCGCCGAGGGAGACGAAGTATTCAAGAGCCTGGACTCCTGGCTCGACGTACGCCGTGTCCTCCGGGTCGCTGACAAAGCGTTAAACAACGCGCTCAAAAACGCGAACCAGAAAATTAGAGAGCGCTCCGGCAATAAATAATACTTAAAAATTATTGACGTGGGTCCGGCTGCCGTCGACCGATAGGACGACGGCTGACCGGACCAATAAGGAACCAACCACATGAACGAAGAACAACTCAAAGCATTGCAGGCCAAACTCGAGACCGCCTTCGACACCGTCATGGAGCAAAAACTCAAGGACGTCGTCGGACCCATGGTCGCGAGCGAGACTAAGTCAATCGTGGAAAAGATGCGCCTTGACCGAGCATTGACCGGCAAGGACCGCTCCGGGTTAAGCGACGACCAGAAAATGGCCTTCGCTGAACACGTTAAGAGCGTGGCGATGGGCCAGAAGACTGTCACCGGCCAGGTACCGGACACCGCTGGAAACGGCGGCGCCTTGGTGCCGGTCGAGGTCGCCTCTGCCATTAGCCGCATCGCCGCTTCCGTCGGTCTGGTGATGAGCCAGGCTACGAAGTGGGACATGAGCAGCGCGTACGAATTGGACGTGCCGAATTACACCGGCGCCTTCTTAGAAGGAGCGTACAACGACTACGACACCGCCGCTACAATCACCACCCTGTCTGCCTTTGGCAAGACTCAGCTGGTGACCAAGCGCTGGACCCTGGCCTTTGCCGTAAGCAAGGGCTTGCTCAGGACCGCCACGGTTAACCTGGCCGATTGGCTGTTGGCTTTGGCAGCGGAGTCCTTGAATAACATGATTGACAAGCAGGCGTTCGTCGGCGACGGCAATCCCTTCACCGGGATCACCAACGTCCCGGACAACCTGACTAACGTTATCACGTTGGCGAGCGGTCAGAACACCTTCGCCGAATTCAAGGTCCTCGACGACGCGTCCGATATGATCGGCACCCTCGAGGAATCCCTCCTGCCAGGTGCGGCTTTCTACATGAACCGCACCGTGTGGGCCAAGCTCCGCGTCCAGAAGGACGGCACCACCGGGAACTACATCCTGCCGATGGCAGGTGCAGCCTCGAATGGCGTCTTGGCCAACAACCCGACTGGCGGCGGCGTCAAGCTCGCCGGTGAAATCCTGGGCTTCCCAGTCTTCACCGTGCGCCACTTGCCCGGCACCAGCACCGCGGACCAAGCCTCTACCAAATTTATCGTGTTCGGTAACTTCTCCGCTGCTGCCTTTGGCGACACTGGCAAGCTCAGCGTAGAGGAACACCGCTCCGGTACCTTTGGCGGCAAGGAAATCGCCCTGGCCGGCCAACGCGCAATGGTCTTCGAACACGAACACGCCTTCGGAATCACCATTCCGAAAGCCTTCGTGATTGCCAAGACCGCTGCAAGCTAAGCGGACCTAACGTAGGCAACCAAACCCCGGGCCGGATCCTCCCGGCCCGGGGGTACGATAAAAAATTATTAAACAAAACTGACATGCCCGAAATTTTGGTAAATACCCCGGAAGGCACCAGCACCGTGCAGGTGCCGGACCAGACCGGGACCCCAGCTCCGGCCCCGGAGCCTACCACCACACCGGAAACGACCCAGCCGGAAGCCGATCAGACCGACGGCGGGTCAGAGCAAAATTAAAGCAGCCAGGTGCTACAGGCATCCGGCAGCATTGGAGAAAAAAATGGAAGACAGCGTAAAAGAGAACGTGGTGAGCAAGGTCAGCATTAAGCCGGCCGTTTACACCTCAACCGTAACCGGCGACGCGGTAGACACAATCGGCGCCACCAGCGCGAAGCTGGTCCTGACCGTCGGCGACATTGACCTGGCCAGCGGCAACGAGACCTACAAGGTCAAAATCCAGCATTGCGATACCAGCGACGGCACCTTCGCGGACCTCGTGGCCGATGCGGACATCACCGCGGACAACCAGACCCTGCAGATCGCGGTCGAGAACCTCGACACCGCCACCGCCAAGCGCTACCTGAAAGCCGTGGTGACCTTAGCCGGCACGACCCCGTCCTGCCCCTGCAGCGGCGTGTTCGAACTCGGCGGCTACCAGAACAGCCCAGCCCAATAAACCGTTCCGTCCCCAGCAGGCTGCCGAACCCGCCAAGGTCCGGCAGCTAACCGGGTACGAAATACCCCTGGCCATTTCCCCTCCTCGGGATAGGTGCCAAATGACACGGTAGGACCTGCCGGCCAAAATTGCCGGACGACTCCCAGACAAGACCCACAAATCCTCGGGCCTTGCCTGCCAGCCAAACGCCTGCCGGGAGCGGCGTCAGGTCCATAAGCCGCCCGGCCGCAATAACTAATTTTTTTACAACCATGCCCGATCCAACATACAACATCCCCGGCGCCCTAACCAGCAAGGAGCGCGTCAAAGCGGCCCTGGGAATAGACGTGGCCAGCTTTGACAATTTGATCGACCAGTACATCGCCGGTTTTACCGGCTGGGTAGAGAGCTACTGCAACCGGCAATTTTTGGAAGCCAAGTACAGCGAAATTATAACCGCGCCCGAAGGCGCCAGCTTCCTGGCCGTAGACAACGCGCCGGTCACCTCAGTCGACAAAGTGGAAGTCGCAGCCGGCACCCCGGCCGCCCGGACCTGGAACGAAGTACCGAGCAGCAGCTACGAACTCGAGTACGACGGACAGACCGTGGTGCCGGCCGAAGGCAGCCCGGTCCAGTACAGCGAGAGCGGAATTATAAATACGTACTTCCGGACCGTGGCCATACCGAACTACTACCGCGTAACCTACACCGCCGGCTACAAGATCGACTGGACGGCCGAGACGGACGCGACCAAGCACAACCTGCCCCGCGTACTGACTGACCTGGCCACCCGGGCCGTGAGCAAACTGTACAGTAAGCGCAAGAGCGAGGGTAAGGACAGCGAACAGTTCGAAGGCGGCAGCATCACCTGGGAAAAGGTCCTGCCAGAGCAGGACAGGCTGGTGCTGGAAAACTACCGCCGGACAAAATTCTAAGCACACAAAAATGGCAACCTTCGTAGACGTACAAATCAGCGGACTGAGCAAAGTGGTGAAGAACCTCGAGCGGTACCCGGAGATAGCCGGCGACCGATACAGCAGGGCAATAAACGCGACGCTGTTCCTGATACAGAAATACGGCAACGAAGGAGACTACGGCAACGGCGGCATCTTCCAGTTTAAGACGCCCCGCGCCCTAAGAACCGGCAAACTGTCCCTGTCGTTTTTGGAAGGCACCCACCTGGCCAACCCCTACAACCTGGTAGGAATTATCGGCCCCACGGTCCGCTACGCAATTATTGTGCATGAGGGCCTCGGCCGCATGAAGGGACCTAACCGGTTTATGGAGCGGATAGTAAAAAAAGCCCAGCCGGACATTAACAGGATATTCGCCGAAGCGACCGACCAGGTAGCCGAAGCGCTCGCCACAGCCTAAAGGAAAACCATATGAGCAAAATGGCAGACTTAAAAACCAAGATCAAGGAGCTGGTCCTCGACCCGCTCGTAACCGCCGGCAAGCTGAAAGAGGTACAGGTCGACGACTTCAAAATGCCGCTCCTGCAGCGGAGCGTCGCCCACTACCCAGCCGCGATTTTAACCAGCCCGGAGGTAACGGCCAGCACGGTCAGCACCTTCCAGACCAACCAGCGGGTATACACCTTCCAAATCGTCGTGCTGCAGAAATTGGAAAACATCGCGCAGGCCGGCGACCTGGAAGACTTGATCGAAGCGTTAATGGACCAGATCGACAAAAACTATACCCTTGGCGGCCAAGCCGACGGAGCAGTCGAACCGTCGACCAGCCAGCCCGAACCAATAGTAAGCCAAGGCCACCAGCTGGTCGCATTCGCGGTCCAGATCAGGGCCAAGGCCGACACTAACATAACCTAATATGCAAAGAGACTACCACGACAAGAGCATGCACACCGCGCCGGCCAAAACGGAAAAACCCGTGAAGGCCAAAACGGACGTGTACCACTTCGCCGGCGACGGCAAGTACCAGCCGGCGGCGATCGAAGCCGCCAGTCCGGAGGAAGCCCAGGACAAATGGGAGCAGGCCCGGATCGAGATAAAGTAACCAATCAAAAATAATTAAGAAATTAAAAATAAATTTATGGGAAAAGGAATAGGCAGACAAATACAAATCGGACTCAGCAAGGAAGCCGTCCGCGGCACCGCTGAGACCGCCGTAACCTACTGGCTGCCGGTAACCGAGGCCACCGTGGAAGACTACGTAGAAAAAGCCGTCGACGACCAGGTCAATGGCGTGATAGAGGAAACCAGCGGCAGCAGCATAACCAAGAAGGCAGCCAAGGCCAGCGTGAAAATGTACGCCGGCGACAAGAGCTTCCCCTTGCTTTTGGTACTGGCCCTCGGCGCGGTCAGCAGCGGAGACAACGCGGACAGCGACGCCAGCATTAAGGACCACAGCATCACGGTCAGCCAGTCGGTGCAGCACCCGGCCGCCACGATTTTCGTCGACGACCCGGTAGGCGCAGCCGACTACAAACACGCCCTCGGCTGCTTGGACAGCTTGGAAATTGCCGCAGAGCCGGGCAAGCGCGTGGAGCTAAGCGCAGCCTTCCGCGCCAAGGCCGCGGTAACCGCCGGATCCCTTTCGCCGGCCAAGACCGCTGAGAACCTGTTCCTGTCGAGCCACGTGAGCATTAAAATCGCAGCCACCGTGGCAGGTCTCACCGGCGCCACGGCAATCGCTGCCAGGAACCTGAAGCTGAGCATTAAGAAGAACCTGGAAGACGAAGACACCATCGGCTCGACCAGCCAGACCGACACGCTAAACCGCAACCTGGCCATTGAGGGAGAATTCGAAGCCACCTGGTCCGGCGACAGCGACTTCAAGACCGCCTACTTAGCCGGCACCGCCCAGGCTATGCGGATCGATTTCCTAAACGGCGACGTGACCATTGGCAACGCCGCGCACCCTGAAGTCAAAATGGACTTCTACAAGGTCACGTTCGAGGAACTGACCCGGCCGCTGAAGGGCAACGACGTGGTCAAACAGACCGTGAAGTTTAAAGCCCACTACAGCCTGGCCGACGCCAAGAGCGTGGTAGTAACCGCAACCAACGCGGTAGCCAGCTACTAAAATAATTAACTTATCCCGAGGAGAAAAAAGCCATGCGAGAAACCAGAACCGTAACCACGCCGGCCGGCGCCGTTGCCGAACTGAAGACCTACCTGACGGCCAAGGAGCGCAACGAGCTGCGCCGCGTGTATTTGAAATCAATAAACCTGAACGCCAAAGACGGATCCACGACCACCGGAGACTTATCCGGCGAGGTCATAGAGCAGGCCGAAGCCAAGCTGCTCGAGCTGGCCCTGGTCAGCTTAACCGTCGGCGGCAAGAGCCACAACGGACCGGCAGCGATAGAGGCACTGCTGGAGTGCCGCCCGGCAGACTACGACTGCGTAGTGAAGGCGGCAGGGGAGCTGGACGGCGGTTTTTTAGAGACGAAACCCGGTACCAATGGGAGCGCTACTACAACGCCGGCAGCGCAGAGCTAACTGAGGATATGGTCGCGGCCCTCCTGTGCCGCGAAATGAAGTGGACGTACCAGGAATACCAGGCCCAGCCGGCGCCGTTTATCGACACCATTCTCGACATGCTGCAGGCCGAGAGCGCAGCACAAAAAAAGAAAACCTAACGAAACAAACCCATGGCCGCACAAAGCGAAGTATCCATACTGGTCCGGCTGCGCGACGAAGCGAGCGCCGCCGTCGACCAAATCAACAACAAGCTAAAAGGCATACAGAGCAGCATGGAGCCGGCAGCCAACGCCAGCAAAGTGTTCGGCGCAGCCTTACTCGGAGCCGGCGTAGCAGCTGCCGGCTTTGGCTATGCAGCGGTAAAAGCCGCCAGCGACGCCCAGGCCGAGGACGCCAAAATGGACGCGACGCTAAAAGCCAGCAAGGGCAACTTCGAAGCCAACCGCGCTGCGGTTTTGAAAGCGGCCGAGGCGGCCATTAAGCTCGGGTTTGACGACGAAGACGCGGCCAACAGCGTGGCCAAACTGTACCAGCGGACCGGCGATATGACCGAGGCGCTGAAACTAAACCAGATCGCGATGGACCTCGCCAGGGCCAAGAACATGGACCTGGCCCAGGCCAGCCAAATGGTCGGCATGGTCCTGTCCGGCAACGGCAGGATCCTAAAGGAATTCGACGTAGAGGTAGACGAAACCAAGACGCCCATGCAGCAGCTCGCCGAGCTGCAGCAAAAGGTAGCCGGCCAGAGCGCGGCCTACGCCTCGACCTTCCAGGGACAAATGGCAGCTTTGAAAGTCGGCTGGGGAAACTTTATGGAAACCGTCGGCGACCAGCCGCTGCCGATTTTGACCAAGCTGCTGACCGTGGTAAACGAATTCGTCACCAACCAGCTGCCGCAATGGATAGAAAAAACGAAAGAGATAATTCAATGGATGCGCGAGCATAAGGAAATAATGCTCATAATTGCCGGCGCGATTTTGGGAGCTTTGATACCGGCGTTTATTTCAATGGCCGTGACTTTATTCACGACCGTAATACCGGCCTTCGTAGCCGGCGCCGTGGCCCTCGCGCCCTGGATGCTGGCCGGCGCTTTGATTGTCGGAATTGTCGAAGGCGTCCTATGGATAATTAGGCATTGGGACCTGGTAAAGCAAAAGGCCGCCGAGGTTTGGGACTGGATAAAAAACCACCTGGCGACCATTGCCCTGGCTCTCGGTCCGATCGGGCCGCTCGTGGTAGCGATAGTAAAAGCGGTCGATTTAATTATTGACAATTGGGACCGGATAAAGGAAACCACGGAAAAAGTGTGGAACGCGATCCGGGACTTTTTCAAAGGCGTGTGGGAGCAGATAACGCAAATTTTTCAAGCCGCGGCTAACCAAATCATGAGCATAATTCAGCCCGTGCTGGACGCGGCCAACAAGGTCGGCAGCACAGTAAGCGGCGGCATGAACTGGCTCAACGCCAAGACCAAGAGCGTCCTCGGCCTGGCCACCGGCGGCATTGTTACGCAGCCGACCCTGTCCTGGGTAGGCGAGGCCGGACCCGAAGCGGTTATACCGCTCGACCGTTTGAACCAGCTCGGCGCCGGACAAGGCGGCGGGTTAACCGTGGTCGTTACGGGTAACACCTTTATGAGTGACCAGGAAGCAGCGGTCGAGATCGGTAACCAGATCGCGGCCCGTTTGAAATTAGTAACCAGGCTCGGCCTGTAAATTTATGATAACGCTGAAAATTAACACGGCAGACAGAACCAGCCTCATAGACTGGAAGACCTTCGAAAAGAAGGACGTGCTGACCCGCGAGCCGGACACGTGCCGCTTCAGCCTGGCCGTCAGCCCCAGCCAAACCTACCAGCCGGCAGTCGGCGACACCGTGGAAGTAAAGAACGGCAGCACCGTGATATTCGGCGGGACCATTTTAAACATTACCGAGGAACCGGACGCCGGCGGGTACAAAAAGGTAACGGCGCAATGCAAGGACTGGAGCCACACGCTGGACCGGAAACTCGTGGCCAAAGTTTACAACACCACCAACCAGACGCTGCACGACGTCGTAGCCGACATTTTAACCAATTTCACGGACGGCACCTTCACCATGGCCGGCGTAGCCAACCCCGGACCCGTGCTGCAAAAAATCGTTTTTAATTACTGCCCGGTAACCGAAGCCCTAAACCAGATCTGCACCCAGCTGGGCAACTACGACTGGTACATTGACGAAAACAAGGACATCCACCTCTTCGCGGAAAAGAGCCTGTCCGCCCCGTTTGCCCTAAGCGAAGACAACGGCAACCTGGTAACCGGCAGCTTCAAAATGACAACCGACTACAGCCAGATACGGAACCACGTGATAGTCAAAGGCGGCAGCACCAACGGCCAGACAGTAACCAACGAGCAGATCGCCGACGGCGCACAGACCGTGTTCTTTGTCGGCTACAGCCTCGACGCCTTCGTCGCGCAGAAAGCCCTCGCCGCCACGCCCACCACCTGGGTCACGTTGAACGTAGGTATCGACGGCGTCGACGACCCGGCCGGCAAGGACTGCCTGTACAACAAGAACGACGGGCTGCTCATTTTCCCGGCAGCGAGCAAGCCGGCAGCCAACGACAGAATCAAGACAGCCGGGCAGCCGATTTATAAACTGCTGAGCGAAAAAATGGAACTCGGATCCATGGCCAAGTACGGCGAGTACCAGTACATGATTATTGACGAACGCATAACCAACAAGACGACCGCCGACCAGAGAGCTACGGCCGAGCTGACCAAGTACGCCAACCCCAGCCACAAAGCGAGCTTCACCACCTACAGCGACGGACTGCACACCGGCCAGAGCCTCGGCGTCAATTTGGCGAGCGCCGGCATTTCCCTGACTTTTAAAATCACCGCTATCCGGACCACCTTCCACACGCCGAGCGCTTTCCGCTACGACGTCGAACTGCTGGCCAGCGAAGACGTGACCATTATCGACCTTTTAAAACAGCTCACCACCGCCGGCCAGACCGACATGCTCGACCCGAACGAAAACGCGACCATCGACCGGCTGTACAGCTGCAGCGAAGAAGGAAGCGTAGCCGACAGCTTCGTAGTTTCCAAGAGCCACAACATGCAGATCGAAGGCGTAGCCGTAGCGGACACGCCAGTCACCCAGCCGGTAAACTACCCGACCGAATTCGTCCTTGGCCCGTACGTGCCAAACATTCAGTACAACGGATCCGACCACAAGCGGCAGTTTTTGCTGGACAACTCACCCCTTTGTTAATCAATAAAATTTTTAAAAACAAAGCTATGCAAACCAACCAAACAGACATAGAAGTCAAAAAGCAGGAACGCGCCGGCTTAGAAGGCGTGTACCGCTTCACCTTTACCGACACCGTAACCGGCAAGGTCCGGGTCGAAGAATACCACAACAAAATTCCAGACGCTGGCCTGGCGGCGTTAGCTTCCCAGCTGGCCGATGCCAGCCCCAGCGTCAGCCCCATGACCCTGTCTTACACCGAACTCGGGACCGGAACCAACGCGCCGGCAGCCGGCGACACCGCGCTGCAGACGCCGACCTTTAGGAAGGCCATAGCCAGCCGGACCCGCAGCGGCGCCATTGTGTACGCCTCAGCCTACTACACCGCAGCCGAGTGCAGCGGAACCTTCCGTGAAGCCGGCATTTATATCGGCGGCAGCAGCACCCCAGGATCCGGAACCCTCTTCAGCCGCGTGGCTATCAACATCACCAAGGCCAACACAGAGACGCTGACGATTGACTACACCTTAACATTAAGCTCGGTCAACTAACCGGAAAGGAACCACAGCCATGCTAAAAAACACATACGCGATAGGCGAGGGCCTGCCGGCAGCCGACCTCAACACGATAGTAAATTTAATTCTCCAGAACAGCCACAACATCGAAGAACTGTACATGGAAAATTATATCGCCAGCAAAGCGACGCCGTACCAGGGCCTCTTCTTCGACGCCTTCTCCGATACGACCAAGGCCGAGAGCACCGCCAACGCCGGGACCAACGTCGCCGGCACCGCCGGCCAGACCAAGTTCACGGTCAACAGCGACGCCGAGCTGGCCAACTTTAGCGCCGGCGACCTGATTATTATCGGCGACGGCAGCAACCAGGAGATCAACACGGTCACCGGAAAAGCCAGCAACGTGGTCGAATCGAACCTGGCCAGCTTTGCCTTTTCCACCACCAAGCCGGCCAACTGGAGCGACAGCGGCCTGGTCAACAGCAACACCCAGCGCCGGATCCAGAGCGCCTGGAACAGCCCGGTCGGCGGCGACAGCAGCATCGGCACCCTCTCGAAAGCAGCCAGCGGCCTGACCATTGGCGCCACCTACACGCTGACCCTAAACTGCGCGTGGACCGCGGCGGCCAGCTTCGGCAACGACTTCACGATTGAAATAAAAATCGGCGGCGTCCAGGCGGCAGCCTACACCACGCCCTACGGCGGCGGCAGCTACAACTTCAGCACCACCTTCGTGCCAACGACCAGCAACCCCACCATCCAGGTAAACGTGTACGACAACTACAGCTCCAACAACAACGCCAACTGGATCTGGACGTTTAGCTTTAGCAACTTCCAGCTGACCCTGGGCAACAGCGTATTCGTGCAGAACGCCCTGGCTAACACCTACAGCGGCGGCACCGCCAAGAAGACCAGCACCGCCATAGACACCACCAACAAAAAAATAACCATGACGGCTGGCTGGAAGAAGGACCTCTACCAAAGCAAGGAGACGACCTTCAGCCAGGACATGGCCGGCATTAACGCCTGGCTCATGCGGACCAACGCGGAGCAGTACACGCCCACCGGCGCAGCCGCCCAGGGAGCGACGACCGTCGGGACCCGGGTCACCAGCGGCACGTTTGCCGCCGGCGACGTGATAGAGCTTTACAACGCCACCACCAAGTACCGCGAGCGCAAGACAATCAGCGGCGTCAGCGTCGGCAGCGACGGCGCCGCGGCAGCCTTTGACGCGACCGCCACCTTGGCCGCCACCACCGGAACGAGCGGCACCTTCGCCCACACCAACAGCGCGACCAACCCCTTCCTCGTCGTGGCCGTGTACTACACCGGCGGCGTGGCACCAGCGGTCACCTACGCCGGCGCGGCCATGACTAAATTCGCAGACGTAGCAGCCGGCAACGACGGCGTCAACACGATCAGCCTCTTCAAGAAGACCAGCCCAGCCACCGGCGCCAACAACGTGGTCATAACCTTCGGCGCCAGCTGCACCTTCACCGCCTCCTCGGTCAGCTTTACCAACGCGAGCGACGCGGACAACGTCAGCGCAGCCGGCGGCGGCACCCTGCCGGTTTCCACCAGCACCGCCACTACCAACGGCGACATGGTCTTCGGCGTATTAGGGACCAACAACAACATGAACCAGGCCGGGTTTACCTTTGACGCCGGCAGCACCAGCCGCTTCCAGGACTACTTCACCGCCGGCAAAGTCTGCTTCGCCGGCGCGACCAAGCCAGCGACGACAACCACCACCGCCATGACGCTCGGCGCCGGCCAAGGCTCAGCAGCCGGCACGATCGTCTGCCGTATCAAGCAGCTCAACCCCACCAGCACCCTGACCTTTACCCCGGCCGTGAGCGCGGCCGCCGGCTTTACCACGGCAGACAAAATCGTCAAGGTCGCGGCCATCCCCCAGGTCAGCCTGGTCGACAGCGCGGCCAGCCACAGCTACCAGAACATGACCTACGTCCGGAGCGCTGAAGTCACGGTCGACGGCGCCACCTACGTGGAAGACCAGTACAGCTACACCCCAGGCACCCCGGAGAACAAGTTCCGCGTCCGGGTCATAATGAGCCGCGGCGACACCAGCCAGACTCCGAGCGCCAAGCGCCTGGCCGTAACCTTAAACATTTAAAGCCATGCAAAAAATCCAACACGGATCCGGCGCGACAGAAACCGTCCTGACGCCCGAAGATAAAGCCCATCTGCAGACGGTCGAGACCTTGAAAAAGAACAAAATCAAAAAGGGCAGCGACCTGACCGACGTCCAGGCCAAGGACCTGCTGCTCTTGATAGCTAAAAAGCTGCAAATTTTATAAATAAGCAGTTAAAATCAAAACCAATGTCCCGTGAAATTGAAACCAACGAAGAAGCCAGGATGGAAAACAAGGCCAGTAAAATCGTGGCCGGAGCCTTCAATGGCCTGCGCGGCTGGATCGCCCTGGCCCTGACCTTGATCGGTTTAATCGTGGCCGGCGTGACGACCATAAGCGGACTGCGGCAAGAAGTCGCGGTCCTGTCCGAACGCGTCAGCCTGCTACTGAGCGACCACGAAAAGCGGATCCAGGCGCTCGAGGCGAGCCAGAAAACCCAGGACGGAAACCTAACCCACTTACTGTACCTGCACGACCCCAGCCTCAAAGCCGAAGACCAAGCGGCGCAGCAGAAAAAGTAACCAAAAAAACCGAGGAGAAAAAACCATGGAACCAAATACCTTCACCGGGCTACTCATACCGGAGCAGCCAATCAAGCTGACCGACTACGTACAGGGAGACCCGGGTAACCCGCTGCGCGGCTTAGACGCCAGGATCCTCAACCCGACCGGCAAGTGGGCCAAGTACCGGCCGCCGCTGCAGCGGCAAAAGAGCGCCAAGACCGGATTCGAGAGCAACGACTGCACCGGCTACGGCCTGTGCCGCAAAGTCGCGGCCGATTTGAACTGCATGCTATGGGAAGGCATGCTGCCGGCAGCGTTTGTCGAGTGGGCCAAGGCGAACAAGTACATACAGTACCCGGACGGGTACCCGCAAGGAACGTTTTTATTTGACCCGCAGGTCCTCGGCATTATGGCCGGCACGACCCAAAACGGAAACTGGCTGCAGGTCGTAGCAGACACCGCGCGAAAGAACGGCCTCCTGCCGGCAGGAACCCTGCCAGGGCCGGACGGCTATCAGCCAGGCGACTGGGCCGGATTTTATAACAAGGAATTAATCACGCCGGAAATCCGCTCGCTCGGTTTGGAATTTTTGAAGTGGGTAGACCTGCCGTACCAATGGCGCAACATCGAGGAAGGAGAGGCGCTCAAAGCCTGCTCCCTTTACAGCGCGGTATGCACGTGCGCCGGCTGGAGCAGCGACAGCCCGGTCAAGTGGTGCAACGCCGGCGATGCCACCAACCACGCCGTAGGCCAGACAGACGACCAGGAAATCCTCGACAGCTACCCGCCGGATTTGAAGCAGCTGAGCAGCGACTACGCGATACCTTACCAATTAATGGTTTTAACAACCGTAAAGGAGCAGCCAACTATGGCAAAAACTATCGGATACAAAATCCAGAATAACCCGACCATTTACGTACTGGTCGGCAGCAACCTGGTGCCAGTAGCCGACTGGCCGGCGTTTATCCGGCTCGGCGGCGACAGCAACAGCGTGGTGACTTTGGCAGACAGCGAACTGGCAAAGTTTACCATTGTATCGAGCGTTCTGTTTAAGAGCGCCTAAAACATTAAATCGCAAAAGGACAACAAAACCATGAACCGAATATACGAAATCGTCGGCAGCCCGGCCTTCCAGATAACCAAGCAGGAAGCTATAAGCATAGCCAAGGGCATAGGCATCGCCGTAGCCGGCGCGTTGCTGACCGAGATAACACGGCAGCTGACCGGCGCCAGTTTTATCCTGACTTGGCACAGCTTCCAGGTAGGGCCGGCCGAATTTGCTGCCGGCAGCTACAACCTCACGCCGCTCATTTGGGTAGGCTGGAGCGCCTTCGTGAACTTTGCCAGGAAGTGGATCCCGGACACCCGGACCACAGCCGGCAAGCAGTAGCCCGGGACCATTAACCGCGCCGAGGCGTGGAGGGTTAGCCGAAGGCCCGGACCGAGGCAGAATTCAACATGCCAAAAACAGCTATCAGGCTCGCGATTAAAATCGCTATAGCAGCAGGATTCGCCGCCGCGCTTTTGGCAGCCCCATATTGTGCGAGTAAAGAGACGGCTAACCAAAAAAAAGACGCGCCACGGGCAGAATTTGAAGCCGTTTCTATGCAAACGGCAGACGTGAGCGCCAAAACGGAACCAGAGGCGCCAAATCTCAAAGAACCAGCAGAGGCCAAAAAGTACCTGGCCGGACTGGCCACCGCGGCAGAATTTAAAGTGCTGCAGGAAATCATACAATGCGAAAGCGGCTGGCAGCACTACTGGCCGACAACCCGCGCCGGACACAAAGCCGGCGACGTGAAAATCAGCAACGGCAACATCGGCTTCGGACAATTGAACAGGCCGACCTGGGAAAAGTGGATGCAGAAAAACCACGGCCTGGACATTTACGACCCGGCCGACAACCTGAAAGCGACCCTGCTCATTTACCGCCGCAGCGGCATCGGACCCTGGGAGCCGTACAGCGGCCATTGCTTCAAACCAAAACTACAGGCGAAAGGAATCAGCCCACGGTAAAACGCTGACGGCCGGACCGGAGAATCGACCCTCCGATCCCACCGCTGGCGCGTTACTTTGAAACAAAACTAGGAGGAAAATAAAATGAGCTGGCAGGCGCAGCGGTACCAAGACGTGGACGGCCGCCTGGCAGGCGACCGGAACCAGAAAGGCAACAAGAAGCAGTACCGGCTAAGCAAGGCGCAGCGCGAAGCCCGGAACCAACCGACCGAGCATCACGTACCGCCGCAGAGCGTAGGCGCGGAATTTACCCTAACCCGCGCCCGGAAGTACCACGAAGCGTACCATTTACTATTCGGCAACGCCGCGACGCTCGAGCGTTGTATTGCAATTCTGAAACGGGACTGGTGGACACCACCAGAGGAGGCAGCATGGCAGCAGTAGCAACGAGACGCGAACCGGACAAGACCCCGCTGGCGCAGACCCAGCCCGGTCATTGCCACGAATGCAACATCACCGTGGCGCCCTACGAACCGGGAAAGGTACATTGGCACGGCTTGACTTTCCACGGCTCGTGTTTTAAAACCTGGGTTCGCCGGCAGCCGGATCATTTGACTAAAAGCCCGCCCAACTAAGAGCGGACAACGAATCCCGGGACGCCGCTCCCGGGATTTTTTATAGCGCTTTTTATTTTTAACCTTGACACCTACGCGCCAATTTGCTAAGCTCAAACGTGGAGAGTAAATACCAAAACCAAAACAGGACACCGCGTTCTGTTTTTTTACGCCCACACAGGATCCACAGATCCGCAAAGAAAATTAAATATACCCACCGGCCGTAACCAACCGGCAGCGAGCCTATAACAGGGCTTGCAAGCGACGGCGGGATTTGGTAAACTTGCACCGTAACTGCTTAATGGCTCTTACAGCGGACGTTCACCATTGGACCATTTACCAGCACATTATGTGCGAAGTAAGGTGCCTATGGGGATACCGCGAAATTGCAGCCGCGACGTACATTCAACTGGACGACGCCTGGCTGCCGCAAAACCCACTGTTCGCTTCAGCGGGTTTTTGTGTGATGAAATTTTCAGAGGCAATAGACAAATTCAAAGGCTGGCGCCTCTTCAAGGTTAAGGGAAATACCGTAAAAGGGTACGACCGGGAACTGCGAATGTTTTGTCTGTTCCTACGAAACCCAAACATCGAAGACATCCGGCTCCAAGACGTTATGGAATACCTAAACGGTATGAAGGAGCTGGGCTGGGACCATAACAGCTTCGTCGGCAAGTGCATGGCGATTAGAAAATTTTTAGAATTTTTCCGGCTGCAGGGATACCGGGTCCTCGACGAAAACCTGGTGCCGGTGCCGCACAAAGAGTACAACATACCAAGAGTAGCGGACGAAGCGAGCTACTACCAGCTGCTGAATGCGATACCAAAACACAGCCACGACCCCAGGCACATTCGCAACAAGGCAATTATAAAAATGCTATGGGACACCGGAGCGCGAAATGGCGAAATTTTACAGCTCGACGTCGGAGACGTCGACCTGCAAAATTGCCGGGCCGTCATTCGCACGGAAAAGAACAAAGGTCGGCGGCCGATCCGGGAAATTTACTGGACCGAAGAAACCAGCGAAGCGATAGCAGACTGGCTGGCCAAGCGTCGGCACCTGCAGACGGTCTTCCACTTCAAGGACCCGGACGCGTTATTTTTATCCGTCACCGGCACCAAGGAAGGGCAGCGCTTGTCGGTCAAAGGCGTCGGCGAGATGCTGCGGCACTACAGCAACACGGCCAAGATACCGTACATGAACGCCCACAGCTTCCGGCACCACATGGGCCACGACATCATAAAAAAGGGAGGCAGCGCGGCAGACGTTATGAACATTCTCGGACACAGCAGCCTGGCCAGCTCGACGATTTACACAATGATGACCAACAAGGAGCTGGAAGACCGCTACCGCTACTTCAAAGGAATCAACGAACGCGAGGCAGACGAAATCCGCAAACAGCTGCAGCAGCGGCGCCAGGGCCGGCAGCACGAAACCGTGCCGGTCCGGATCGGAGCCAAGCCGCGGCCGAAGGGCCGGCCGGAGGTTTGGGATTTGACCAAGGCCGCAACCCAGGTGCTGCTCGATCAGCAGCAGGAGGCCAAGCGCCGGCAGCCGCCGGCAGCGAAGAAGCGGCTGCACCCAGGCCCGGGAATTGCCGGCTGGTAAAAAACGCGCTATGATAAAGCTGTTTTAAAAAATTAATTTAGGAAAAAGCAATGACCCCATTATTCGAAACGAACGTGAAGTGGGCCTGGTCCAAGGTCCAGGTATTCCCCGGCAAGGTCGTACACACGACCGGCCTCACGCACAAAGAAAAAATAATTCTGGCCGGCCAGATCGCCAGCATCGACTCGGGCATACCGTCCGTCGGCAAGCTGACGCTGACGACAAACAGCGGCGAAAAATTCGAAATGCTGGTGCCGGCAAAAGACAAGCCGAAGCTGATAGAAGCGATCGAATCACAAATGAAAAAGTAGCAGCCAAGCCCGGGCAGCCCCCGGGCTTTTTTAATTGCCGCTTGACGGCTGTTGAGGATATGGTACAATGGCCGTATGAAAACACTACTCGAAACAAAAAAGATAGGACGGCCGCAAAAAGCAGAGCGCAACCGCGAGCTGGTAACCAAAATCGACGCCGGCTGGACCCTCCGGCAATTAGCCGACTTTTACCGGATAGGTATCCGGGCCATTTGGGAGATCAACCAGCGCGACCACAACACCTACTGCCAAAACGCGAAATGTCCCAATAGAATCAAGCCTTCCGAGGGCAAAAAGTAATCCACTTTTTTCCCACTTTTCCGGTTGACTTTTGTTGAGGAAAGGCTTATAATTAAGTAGGATCATTAATAACCAAATAAGAGCCATCAACCGACGAGGCGAAGGCTCCTACGGCACAGCTAAGAAGTTTAAGAAGTGCCACGGCCGCAACTAACCAGGCTCTAAAGGCCAAATTTAAGCAAATAGAATAAAACCCAAAAAAAGCCCTATGTGGATAACATAGGGCTTTTTGTTTTGCGCTCCGGCGGGCTACGGCCTCCAAATCTGCCGCTTTAGGCAAGATCGCCGGAGTGGAGCACGAAAAGCTCCCGCGCCAGTCGAGCGCGGAATTAAAAACTAAGGACCAGGAAATGAAAGATCAAATCAATCAAGTGCTATCCCGTTTTACGGTCGGCGAATTGGAGAATCCGATCACCGCTGCGAGCATTCGTGAGAGGGTTGAGAATATCGAACGAAGCCGAAAATAAAAGAAACCCGGGCGAGGGGTTTCGAACATATCCATCAACTAAGTGCAGTATAGCACGAATCAAAGGGAGTGCAAAATGTCAAATTTTCAATTACGCAAGGCAGAGCGTAGGCAAGTTAAACTCCGCATCGGCGTCTCCGGGCCGAGCGGATCTGGAAAGACGATGAGCTCGCTCAAGATAGCGAAGGGCATCGCCGGATCCTGGGATAAAGTCTGCCTCATCGATACGGAGAATAAGAGCGGCGATCTGTACGCTAACCTGGGAGCTTACCAGGTGATCACGCTCGAGCCGCCATTCAGTCCGGAGCGCTACATTGACGCCATCCATGCAGCCGAAGACGCCGGCATGGAAGTCATCATCTTAGACAGCGCAACGCACGAATGGGACGGGACCGGAGGAATTTTGGAATATGTCGACAGCTTAGGCGGCCGCTATCAGGATTGGGCCAAAGCTACGCCGCGCCATCGCAAATTCATCGATACGATTTTAAATAGCCCTTGCTATGTTATTACGACGATGAGAAGTAAACAAGATTACGCGATGGACACGGATGCCAAAGGAAAAGTCAAAGTCCAGAAGCTCGGAATGAAGGAAGTGCAGCGCGAGGGCTTCGAATACGAATTGACTTTGAACTTCTCCGTCGACATCAATCATCTAGCGAAGGCAAGCAAGGACAGGACCGGGCTGTTCATGGATCGACCGGAGTTCCTCATTACGGAGGAAACCGGCAAAGAGATCCTTGAATGGAACAAGAGCGGAGCGGAAGTCCCTCCGGATTATACGGTGATCAAGCGCCGCATCATGACCGAAGCCAAACGGCTCGGCATGGACGTCTATGCTAAAGATTTTCAGACGAAAGTCAAGGATCATACCGGCCACGAACTCGGACCCGAAACATACGAAAAAATCCTGGACGCTCTCTCAAAAATGAAAGAGCTGCCAAAGGCGCAGATGCCGGCTGACAAGCCGCAGGACCCGCCGGCAGCGCCGCCAATTCAACCCGAAGCGCCGAAGCAGCCGGAAAAAACTCCGGAGCAGCTCGCGGAAGAACAGCGGATCGAGCAGGAAAAGAAGGATGCAGCCAGGGCAGCCGCGGAAAAGATCAGTCAGTCAGAATTGACGGTTTTAAAAAGCTTGCTCCATCAAAAGGAAGGCATCGCTATCAACGATGAGAAAAATCAGCTTGGATACTTGGGACTGGTACATGACATCAACATCAAGGCCATGACCGAAATAACCCGGGACGAGTTCCGGAGATTGCATCAAGTATTATTGGCACAAAAGAGCAAAGAATAATTTAAAAATTTTGCTCTCGACTTTCCCCCTTTGCCGCGAGAGCGTAAGGGGGGAAAGATCGACAGCTAAATAAAATCAATCTTTAAGAAATGGAAAATCAAAACCCCGCCAATCTACCAAACACAACACAAATCCCGAACGTACTGCTCGATCAGCTCATGCCGGTCTTGAAAGACGTTCAGCTCCGCGTCGCCCTGGTCGTGGCTAGGCAGACTTTCGGATGGATCGAAGACTATCAGACCGGCAAGCGCAAAGAGAAGGACTGGATCAGCCATTCGCAACTTATCGCCATGACTGGAAGGCGATCGAGAGCAATCTCCCTGGCTGTGGATTACCTGTGTAAAGAGAGTGTAATTCTTGCTTATAACCAGGCCGGAGAGCTTTTGGACACCGCGGACAAGCGAAGGCGCAATTTTGGGAAGATTTTTTACAGATTTAACCAGAATTACGGGGAAAATATGTTATTAAAGCTGCCTCGTTCGCAAAATATGCGAACGCATAAAATGCGATCGCAAAAAGTGCGAACTACAAAACTAACTGCTTTAACAAAAAATAATAACAATAAATATATAAAAAAATCCAAAAGGGAAGAAAACAGGAAACGGATCGAATCGATGAAGCAGGATCTTTTAAAAAAATTCTAAAAAAATGACAGGGGATTCAAAAGAACAATTTAAACCGGAACTCTGCCAATGCTGCGGACAGACCACGACCTATCGCTTAGGACTGGACCGCGGCAGCGTGGAGATCTTGCTCGAGATCTTCGCCGGCATTTCGCGCAAAGGCGTCAACGAGATCCATCCGGCCAGGGAGCTCGATTTCACCGGGGAGAAAAAATGGTTTTTGACCAATCTCTCCCGGCCGCGCTTCCACGGGCTGATCGCCTATGTGAAAGACAAGAAAGGTTATTACTGCCTTACGCGGAAGGCCGGGAAGTTCCTCCGGGGATTGCCGATCGCGCAGTACGCCATCATCTCGAAAGCCGAGGGCCACAATATCGGCTATTGGATGCCTGACGAATACCAGATCACCATGAAGGAGCTGTTAAAATCCGACGAGCTGCCGTATTGGGAAGGCGATGCGATGAAGGTTTTGGATATAATCGACCCGCCGGAAAGAATTATCGAAACGGCCGGCCAGGGAGTTTTGACTTTCGCTTATCATTAACCATTAAAAAAGGGAGTGTCTTATGGCTAATAAAAAAGCCCCGAAATATCCCCGCGTTTGGATCACGGCCGAGCGGCATCAGCAGCTCGCGGCCGAAGCCAAAAAGCAAGGGAAGACTATCGGCGAGGTCGCCGAGGAAAGTTTTAAAAAAACTTTCAAGAAGTGATCTTTGAGAGCTTGCGATTAGCGTCGCGGGCTCGACTAAGATCATTAAACATTAAACAGGGAGAAAAAAATGGCTAAAAATAAAAAATCTCCAAAAAAGAAGGAAGGCATCCTGGACAAGATCACGCCGCCGGATAATACCATCAAGGCGTCTTTTTCCATCGCCTCGCTCGCCATGAGCAAGGAGCTAAGGTGGAAGCTTGATCTTAACATCCAGAAACGGCTCCCGAAAACTTATCGGGAATACCGGATGACCCTCTGCTTCGACGAAGATCCTTTCAATCGGCGGATCGCTGACGTCGAGAAAAAAATCAAGGAGATTGAAGCCGATCAAAATTTATTCCGGAATACGAAAGTCATGCGGGAGGAAATTGAGGAGCAAAAGGACCGCATCACGGAAATCCGGAAGGAGATGGACCAGAAAAAGGCGGAATGCCCGAAGATCGAATTTCTGGCCGAAGTCGACGAGCTGAAACATCGCGACGCCGGCACATGGGTCCGGCTGCGGATCCCGGACGTGGTCATTCCGGATCTGAACGATCGAAAGCATTGGTTCAGTTATTATCGCGCCGAACTCAAGCCGACAGAGACGATCGAGCTCGATCGTGGGGAGGAGGATTAATGGCGAAAGAACTCCCCGAAAAATTAACTCTCCGGGAAAAAATCGTTTTGATCTTAGTGGTATTTTTGATCCAAATGATCAAGCCCTGGGAGTACGATCATCAATTTACAAAGTTTTGGGATGAACTCAAAGCTCTCATGAAAGGCGAATAATGGCAAGACAACATCAAGAGCCGGAGAATGAGCTCAAAAAAACCATTCTCGAAGACACGGAGGCCCTGGCCGAAGCTATCGAAAAGCTCGAGTCCGCGGCGGAAGCCTTCAACGGATCCCGCATGAAGCGAAAAGCGATCCTTATTTTGCTCTCGCATTATACAAAGGTCCCGCAGAGCACTATCGACGCCGTCCTGGACGGCCTAGCTAACATAAAAAAAGCATATCTCAAATGAAACTCAATTTTCCGAAAACATATATCGCCTGGGACTTGGAAACCTCCGGGCTCGATCCGGAGCGAAATAAGATTCTCGAGATCGGCGCCATGCTGGTCAAAGACGGGGAGATCGCGCTGCGGAAGTCCTGGATCCTGGACAACGGCATCGAGATCCCGGAGGAGATCACGCAGCTCACCGGCATCACGAACGAGATTATCAAAGCAGAAGGCCGCAATCCGGCCGACTGTCTCAAAGAGTTCCTCGAAATGCTCGGGCCTGGCTTTATGCCGAATCTGACGCATAACGGGATCCGGTTCGATATCCCCTTCCTCTGCGAACAGATTAAGCAGATATTATCAGTCCCCGGCTTTCCCTACATCGATACGCAGCGGATCCAGGAAAAGCTATACCGCACGGCCATCGATACGGCCGTAATCATGAAAGCCAAAAAGCTCGACCTCGATCGCGACTGGAATGAAAGCTTCTTCGATTTTGCAAACCGGGTCATGGAGATCCGTGCGTACGGCGTAAAGTATAACGTCGGAGTCTGCTGCGAAGATCTTGGCATCGATCGGACCGGCATCACGCAGCATCGGGCGCTCGGAGATGTAGAGCTGACCAATCAGATCTATAAGAAATTAACGCAGCCGGCGCCGGTAGTGGTCGCCTAAGTTCCGAAATTATGATCGACCAAAACAAAAAACCAAACGCAATCGAAGCCATGCAAACGCTCGAGGAGCAGATCCGGGCGGTCCGCCGGCATCTGACGAACTGGATCGATGCGGAATGGCGAGAGTACAAAGACAAGAAAGGACGCGCGATCGATTTTAAAAATTATCTGCGCGCCCAGGTCCGGAAGGGGATGCACAATGAAAATTTTTAAGCTCACGATCCCCGGGGATTGTCCGACGAAGAAAAACAGCGGTCGCATGATCAAACGTGGCCGAGCCATCTTCCGGATCCCGAACGCCTATCATGAAGCCTGGCACGACGAGAATATGCTGCGGTTGCGGCAGCCGGTTAAACCTTTCGGCATTGTTCAGGAGGTCTCAATGACCATCTACCCGAAGACCGCCAGAAAATCGGACCTTACGAACAAAGCCGAATCGATCATGGACCTCCTTGTCGATCTCGGCTATCTCGAGGATGACAACTGGACCATCGTGCCGGCCGTGAGCCTCAAGTTCGGAGGCATCGATAAATTAAAGCCTCGCGTCGAGGTGGAGATAAAAATATGATTATAAAAACAATTTTCGAAAAGCTCCCTCCGGAGGATCTCGGAAAGCTTACGCCGGATGAGATATTTAACCGGCCGCCGCGCCTGATCTTACAAGCCGAGAAGTGGACAGAATGGATCCATTTGAAAGTCTCCGGGGATCTCGAGCGCCGCGGGTGGTGGCATCACGTCGGCCCGGTCCGCTTCTGGTTTTCTCAATGGGGATATGACGCGCAAAAAGACGTCTTCGATTATTGGGCCACGCCGCTCATCCCCTTCATCATTATCTATTCGATCATTCATTCGATCTGGTGGACAGTTGCGCGTTACTGCTACGATGCCGGCTGGCTCAAGCAGATCGATCCGGCCGTCAAGGTCTCCTGGTTTTGGCCGCAATACTTTTTCCGGGCGCAGCCGAAGCAGAAGCCGCTCGACATCGAGCAACTCTCGAAGGATCTCGGCATTCCGATCCGGAGGAAAGATGAGCAAGATTGATTTTTGCACAATGTTCGGCGGCGAAGGAGCCGAAGGCTACAACGCCATGATGACTTCGCTGCAAGAATGCGCGAAGGACGACGGCCGATCGATCTATGACTTTTTAGAACATACGCCGAAGACGTCTCTCGTCGTCGAACTGGTCGACAAGCTGCGGGAGCTCGGATTCGACATCGTGAGGAAACCATGATCAGAGAGTACAAGGAGCGGCGCCTGTATTATTTCAACTGCTCCGAATGCGGGGCGCCGGCCCGGACCACGCTCAAGCGGTCCCGGGCAAAAAAATCGATCTGCCGGTCATGCCGGCGCAAGAAGGTCGATCCGAATCAAAGAGCATTATTCTAAAAAATAAAAAGATGGACTTAGTTTATATTCTCGGCTCCGGCTCGAGGTGGCAAAACAACGAAATCAGATTCTCGCTGCGCTCCGTGGAAGCGTACCTCAAACACGGCGCCGGCAGGATCTTCATCGTCGGCTCAAAGCCTGACTGGATGCAGAACGTGATCCACATCGAAGCCCTCGACGGCTACGACAACAAGCTCAAGAACGCCGTCCACAAACTCCGGGAAGCGTGCTTCGACTCCCGGCTCTCGGACGAGTTTATTTTGATGAATGACGACTTCTTTTTCCTAAAGCCGGCCGATCACATTCCGCTCTACACGCTCGGCTCGATCAATGAGATGATCGTGAATCACTCGACGAAAGGCGGCTACTACTACGAAGCCATGCACACGACCCGGACCGTTTTGCAGGAAGCCGGCATCACGGACCCGATCAGCTACGAGGTACATTTCCCGATGGTCCTGAAAAAAGATCTTTTCCTCAAGATGACCGATTCGATCAAATGGGAGGAGACCGGGTATCTATTCCGCAGCATCTACGGCAACGTCTACAACTTAGGCGGCAAGCGCCGGCGCGACTGCAAGGCGTACAGCTTCAACGACTTCAAGATCCTCTCGACAAAATCCGAGCTGCTCTCGACGAGCGATCACGTCGCGCTCTGCCCGCAGTTCCAGGAATGGATGCGAAAAAAATATCCTAAGCCCTCACAATACGAAAATGATCATCAATAACATCCCGAAACTTTTGAGCATCTCGATCATGGCCCATCCCTCCCGCGCCCGCTTCTTCCCTTATCTGCTCAAGCGCCTCGGCTACGACACGCCGATCTCCATCGATGAGAAATCCGAGGGCGTCTGGCCGAACTGCCGGCGGGCCTGGCAGATGCACGACAAAAATTCGCTCTATCACTTAGTCGTCCAGGACGACGCCATCGTCTGCGAAAATTTCCGGGAGCGGGCCGAAGCTGCCATCCAGGACATGATCAAAAGAGGCTTCTCCGGCCACGCGCTGAATTTTTACTTCGGCGGCCGCAAGAGTAACCAGGAGGAAGGCAAGCGCGGACTCGAGAGGGGATTTCTGACAAAGCATTCACCGTCCTGGGGAGTCGCCATCTGCCTCGAGACGAGGTGGATCGACGAGATGCTCGAGTATACCAAACGCTTCGACACCTGGCGCGACGATGAACGGATCGCCGGCTTCCTGGCTCACAAGCAGATCCGCTCCTACTTCCCGATGCCGTCCCTGATCGATCACCGCGGCGGGGCCGAAACTCCCTCGCTCGTCGGCGATCCCGGAGACAAGCGCTTCGCCTTCGCATTTATCGATAACCTGAAAAAATCATGATCCCGAAAATCATTCATCAGATCTGGATCGGCCCGAAAGATCCGCCGCTCGAGTACATGGACACCTGGCGCCGGCTGCATCCCTCCTGGAATTATCAGCTCTGGAATAACGAACGAGTTTTCTCCCGGTCCTGGCGCAATCAGCGGCTCGTCAATTACTACCGGCAGAATCAGACCTGGCACGGCGTCGCGGACGTCATCAGGTACGAAATACTTTTTGAGATCGGAGGCTTCATGCCCGGCGCGGACAGCGAATGCCTCCTCCCGGTCGACGATCTCTTTGAAAAACAATTCGACGCTTTTGCCGTGTACGAAAACGAAACCGTCCGGCCCGGGCTCATTACGCCGCTCTACGCGTGCAAGCCTGGCGCGGAGTTCGCCAAAGCGCTGATCTACGGCCTGGGCGCGATTCCGCTGCCGCCTGGTATTCCCTGGAAGACCACGGGCAACCTGTTCATGCAAAAGATCTTCGAGGAGCATCCCTGGCCAACGGTCAAGATCTTTCCGAGCCACTACTTCAACCCGGTCCATCACACCGGGCTCGAGTATAAAGGCCCGGGCAAGATCTACGCCCGGCAGCATTGGATGACGACTAAAGCAAAAAAAGGAATATAATAAATTTATGGGAAGAAGCAAACATCTTAAATATCTCCGGAAGGAAGCACGGTTGCAAATCGCCGGAGCATTGGAAAAACAAATCGAGAGAAATATGGTCGAACTCGATAAATTATTAAAGCCGCGTCCGAAGTGGCTTCCGAAAAGGATCTGGAAGGCAATCGGCGCGATATATTTTAAAGTTCCGCTGCCATGATACAAACACCCACTCAACAAGAAAACGCCTCACAGCAGCCCATTTTTGAAGGCTTAAAGGGCCTTATAATCGGCAAAGACGAGCAAAACGCGCATCCGGCGCAGATCAAGCTCTACAACGAGATGAAGCGCCTGGTCATGCAGATCGCCGAGCAGACGGCCGCGCAAGCCTTCAACCTCGGCATCGAAACTCGAAACAAACAGATCGCCAAAATTCTGACGGATCACCTCTGCGCCGCGCACGAATGCCCGGTCAAAGAAGTGATCTATTTCCGCGGCACGCCGGAGCTCCTGGCGATCATGAATAACGACTATGCCAACGAAGAAAAAAAAGAAATCCAAACCGAGCCAAAATAAAACGGACGAATCCGGAAAAGAAGGGGCCGGCTCTCGCGGTCCTTACCGGAAGGAGGAGTTCGAACGATACGCGCTATTCATGGCGCTCCCGAAGATCGAGCGGAAAGAGTTTTTCGGATTTTCTACCGATCAGGAGTTCGCGAAAAAATACGAGCTCAACAAAGACACCCTGACCGATTGGAAATTAAAGCCCGAACTTTGGGACGCCCGCGACAAGTACCTCACGCATTTCAAGAAGCACACGGCCGAGATCTTAGGCAAGCTCGCCGCTCGCGCTGCGAAGACCGGGGAGGCATTTCATTCTCTGACCTTCATGAAATTGGTCGAAGGCTATTCCGAAAAGACCGGCCTCGACATTACCTCGAAGGGCAAGAAGATCGACGGCTTCAAAGTAATCATCCACGGCGCAAATGCTTCTCGAACTCAACGCGACAACTCTATACCAGAAAAATCGTGAGGCCACGGCCCGCATCATCGCCAACGAGGGCGGGACCCGCAGCTCGAAGACCGTCTCCCTGGCGCAGCTCTTTTTGACGCTACTCTTTGAGAGCCAGGGCGCCAAGCTCGAAGTCGTCCGCGAAACCATGCCGGCGCTCAAGGCTTCCGCGATGGAAGACTTCTTCGATCAAATGTACGCTCTGGATCTCTACGATGAGAGCCATCACAACAAGACCGATCACATCTATCGCCAGGGCCGCAACTCGATCGGCTTCTTCTCGGTCGACGATCAACAGAAGGTCCGCGGCCGGAAACGTGATTACCTCTGGATCAACGAAGCCAACGAGCTCACGTTCCAGGAGTTCAATCAGCTCGCCTTCCGCACTTCGAAGCAGATCTTCCTCGACTTCAACCCGGTCGATGAGGATCATTGGCTCTTTGAGAAGGTCCTGACCCGCAAGGACTGTCTGCACATACAATCGAGCTATCTGGACAATCCCTTCCTCCCGCCGGAGATCATCGCGGAAATCGAGATGCTGAAAGAGACCGATCCGCATTATTGGCAAGTCTTCGGCCTCGGCAAACGGGCGCAGCGCGGGACGAAGATCTATCAGCATTACACGCTCGTCGATGCGCTGCCGGAAAATCCGGACGAGCTGATCTATGGCATCGACTTCGGCTTCAACAATCCGAGCACGATCACGAAGATCGGCTGCAAGGATCTCTCCTTCACCTGGGACGAGCTGCTCTATAAGACCCATCTGACGAACTCCGATCTCATTGAGGAAATGAAGAAGCTGCGGGACGCCGGCGAGATCACGGAATCGATGCAAGGCTACGCCGACGCAGCGGAGCCGGCCAGGATCCAGGAGATCAACGACGCCGGCTTCAACGTCAAGCCGGCCGACAAGTCAGTCGTCCCGGGCATCGACTTCGTGAAAGGGCATCCGCTCGCCATCACGAAGCGCTCGATCAACATCCTGGAAGAAATAAAAAAATATCTCTGGAAAACTAACAAGAACGGCAAGATCCTCGACGAGCCGGTCAAGCTCAACGATCACTCAATGGATGGCGGCCGCTATGCCGAATACACCCATTTCAAGGATCTCAAAGCCGGAAAACCAAACATCCGCATCCTATGATCATCATGTGCCAACATTGCAGCGGGCCGATCCTGAAAGACGTCGAGATCTCGGCTCCCGGAGACTTCGCCTTTCGCGCGAAAACAAAATGCCCGCATTGCAAGCGGCCAGTCGAAATCGAATTGCGCTCGGCCGTGGTTCATGAAATTTATATCGATAAGATCCGGCTCGAGCAGGAGCAGCCGGCCATCCGACAATTATGAAACTGACCGAACTCTCTCCGCGATGGGCGTCGTCAAACGGCGTCCGGGACCATGTGAATTTCCTCTGCCCGATCTGCCGGCAGCACATGATCGCCGTGCCGTTCGCCGGCCCGCCGCCGCTCTGGACCATCTCCGGAGACAACTTTGAAAACTTAACGCTCGCGCCGAGCATCCTCCATCGAACGCACTACGCCGACGGCATGAATCAGCCGCCGCGCTTCTGCGAGTCGCACTTTTGGATCCGCAGCGGCGAGATTATAATCTGCTAAAATACATCTATGACCTTTTTATCGAAAGAAGAAAAACTGAAAGCGCAGCCGAGGATCCTCGAGCTGGCCGGAGCGTACATGAAGGACCGGGACCGCAAACACCTCGAAGCGATCCAGGCCATCGTCGACGAAGCCGGCGACGCCTTTGTCATGGTCGTCGGCCAAAAAGACGGCATCCCCTATTCCGTAACCTTCAATCCGAAGGAGGTCGCGCCGATCGTGCCGGACGACGTAAAGCCGGCAGGAGATTCCCTTTCTTGAAAAATGTGCTATAATTGGCTTGAACAATAAATCGGCTCAAGGGCCATCTGTCAGGATTCACGGATCCGCAGATGGCATTTTTATTAAAAAACAAAATATGCGAATAAAATTTCTCGAGAGAATCAAGGGAGCGCTCAAGGGGTTCGCGATGAATCCCCGGCAATTTTTTTATAACATGACATCCTTCGCCTCGCACTTGAGGCGGAAGTCCGTCGAGTCCGATCCGGCCGGCAACTATGCCGGATGGGTTTATGCGTCTCTCTCGAAAAGAGCGAAGCGCGTCGCGGCGATGAAGTTCCATCTGCTCGAGATGGCAGCCAACGGCGACATCGACGAGATCGATGACCATGAGCTGCTCTCGCTGCTCTACCGGGCCAATCCGACACAATCGTCCTATCAATTTCTCTACACCCTGGAAATCATGCTCGGCATTTGGGGATCCGCTCCCGTCTACAAGGAGCGCGCCGGCAAGAAGATCGTCAACCTTTGGCCGCTGCGTCCGGATATGCTGACCATGATCCCGGACCTGAACGGGATGCCGTCATCGTACGAGTACCGCGTCGGCGGCAAGACGCAATCCTTCCCCGCTGCGGACGTGGTCGTGATCAACGAGCCGAATCCGCTGAACTTCTTGCTCGGCTACTCGCCGCTGCAAGCTGCCGGCCTCGAAATCGATGCGGACATGGCCGCCGCCGTCTGGAATAAGTCGCTGCTCGAGAATTGGGCGGAGCCTGGCGTCGTCTTAACGACCGAACAGAAGCTCGACGATAAAGAGTTCGAGCGGCTGCAAAAAACCTGGAATGCCCGCAACGCCGGCCCGGGCAACGCCGGCAGGACCGCGCTGCTCGAGAAGGGCCTCAAGCCGGAGAAGATGGGCCGCTCGCCGCAGGAGATGGACATGGTCGAGAATCGGAAATTCCATCGCTCGGCCATCACCTCGATCCTGGGCGTGCCGATTTCTCTGATGGCGCCGGAAGATTCCAATCTCGCCAACACGGAAGCCGCCGAGAGGATCTTCTGCAAAGACACGATCGAGCCGCAGATGACGCTCATTATTTCCACGCTTAACGAGTTCATGGTCCCGGAGTTCGGAGATAATCTGTATCTGGATTTCGATTCCCCGGTCCCGGAAGACGTCAATCAAAAGATCACCCTGGCGACGGCCGGCGCTGCCGCGGCCTTCATGACCAAAAACGAGCAGCGCGAGATCTTCAACCTGCCGCCGCTCAAGGGCGGGGATTCGATCTTCGTGCCGCTCGGCCTCATCCCGCAAGTCGGCGACGAGGTAGATCTCGAAGCGCTGAAATCCGCCGCGGCCAATCCGGTCGCGTACAAAGAGCTCCCGGTCAAAGCCGGCGAGCGCGTGAATAAGAAGCACGCCGAGATCCGCAGATACCTCAAGGCCCGGACCTATCTGCGCCGCAAGCTGCTCGAGGGCATCCAGAAACGCTCCTACGAGATGATCACGGACCTCCTGAAAGCTCACGACCACGGCAAGGTCAAGGTCAAGATCAAGGGCGCGAAGGCTGTATCAAAAAAAGCGGAAGGGGACGATGATGACGGATCCGATCTCGATCCCCGCTTGAAAGCCGAACGGATCGAATTTCTGAAAAAGCTGCCGAAGGCCGAACGGACATTCCGGACCAGGATCAAGTCTTACTTCGCCTCGCAGCGCGACGAGGTCCTGAAAAATCTGGAAGACGAAGGGCTGCCGAAAGCTCAAGCCGGCAGACTGGCGACGAAGGCCAACGTCGGCAAGTGGATCAATAAAATTCTCTTTGACAAAAAAAAGCAGGACGATCTTCTGCTCAACATCGCCGGCGAAATGTATAAGGACAACATCCGGACCGGCGCCGAAGCGGTGGCCGGCTTGCTCGGCCTCGATCCTTCCGAGATCTTAGGCTCGCCATTCGTCATCGACTTCATCCAGGACCGCTCCTTCCTCATGCTCGCGGTCAACGAGACGACCACGGCCGATCTGAAAGCGACACTCGAAGAAGGAGTCGCGCTCGGCGAAAACGGCGGCCAGATCCGGGACCGCATTTCCAAAGTCTACGACGCCGCCCAGGGCTTCCGTGCTGAAACGATAGCCAGAACGGAAACCACGTCCGCGCAAAACTTTGGCCGCCTGGCGGAAATGGAGAATCAGAAGGTCTCGAAAAAAGTCTGGATCGCGACGCTCTCCAAAACCCGCGACGCGCACATCGAAGCCAACGGCCAGGTCGTGCCGGTCAATGAATCGTTCAGCGTCGGAGGCGAGTCTCTCGAGTACCCGGGAGATCCGAGCGGGTCGCCGGAAAACGTCATCAACTGTCAATGCTCCGTCTCGCCGACGCTCGGCTGATCCGGCAGCATTTGTCAGATCTTAAATCTTGCGCTATTATTAAAACAAATAAGCATCGAGCTCAAGGGCTCACGAAAATCATTCTCAAGGGAATGGCTATCGTGAGCCTTTTTATTAAGAAAACAATATGGACAAAATCAAAGCAAAAATCATCACCCGGGAGATTGAAGGCCAAAAAGTCGAGCTGCATCAGTTAGGCTTCAAGGCTGATCTGAAAGTTGTGTCCGAAGATGACGATAAGTGGATCGTCGAGGGCTACGCCTCCGTCTTCGGCAATGTTGATTCCTATCAGGAAGTCGTAGACAAGGGCGCCTTCGATGCCTGGATCAAGGAACACTTCCCGCGCTATCCGAAATTTATCTGGGCTCATGACTGGTCCAAGCCACTCGGACCGACGCTCGAAGTCCATGAAGACGAGATCGGCTTATTCTGCCGCGGCGAACTTTTGAAGGACGTCGAACAGGCCCGCGAAGCGTACGCCCTGATCAAGTCCGGCGCCATGACTGACCTCTCCTTCGGCTTCTCCGTGAAAGAAGATTCCTTCGACTACGAGGCCGGCGTCCGCCACTTGAAGCAGATCGCGATCTACGAATGGAGCCCGGTCTTAGTCGGCGCCAATCCGAAGGCCACGATCACCGGCGTCAAAGATGATCCCGCCAATCCTTCCAATACTGACACGGCTCCGGCCGCCGAGCCCGCTGCGCCCGCAGCAGAGCCCGCCGCCGCAGCCGATCCGAATCCCGTTTCAACTGATCCGCAGAATCCCGCTCCCGCTGACTCCGGGGATGGGAAAACCGCACAGCCGGCCGAAGTGAAGGCCGGGAGAGTCCTGTCTGCGAAGAACATCTCCATCGTGGAAGCTGCGATGGAAGCGATGCAGACTGCTATCGATGCACTCGAAGCCTTACTTGAGGCAGCAGAGGAATCCGGGTCCGCAAGCCTGGATAATACTTCGGTCGATCAGCGTGGATCGGATCCCGGCACGATGCGAGTCGTGAAGGCGATTCTGAAAGACGCTCGGAAGGCGGACAAGGTGGCCGAATCGGTCATCATCCGCGCGAAATCAATCCTAAATCAAGGAGAATAAACATGAATAAAATCATGCTACAACTCGAAGACGGCAAGGAAGTCGATTTGATGGAAGTCATTTCGAAAGCCTCCGTCGAACAGCTTGAAAAAGCTGGCTTCCCGATGGAAGGTGGCAAGGTCAATTTCTCTCAACTGCCTGGCGCGGTGAAAACCGAAGCCCAGGAAAAGAGCGAGAAGATGGCCGTCGCTGCCAATTTCATCAAGTCAATGGTCCTCCCTGAAAAGATGCACGCAAAATATGGCGTGAAGGCAATCACCACGGACTCCGGTTCGTTCGGCGCTGCCGTCCCGACAGAATTGGCCTCTGCCATCTTAGAGAAGAAGGCAAAGTTTTCAGTCCTTCGCTCCCGGGCCTTTGCGTTCGAATTGTCTGGCAAGTTCGATCTTCCGACGGAAGACGACGGCATCACCGGCTACTGGGTCGGCGAATCAGACACCTCTGACGCTAACCTGGTTACGGAGTCTGCTCCTACTTTGGGGCATACTGCCCTCGATGATCATTACCTGGCTGCTCTCGTCAAGGTTTCCTGGAAGTTGCTCAATACCTCCGACTTCAATATCGTGAATTTCGTCGCCTCTCTCGCCGGTCGCAAACTGGCCGAGACCGAAGAAACCGCGTTCATTGGCGGATCTGGTACTGGTCAACCGAAAGGCATTCGCTCCGAGACCTTGCAGTCAGTCGGACAAGCCGGCGCCTCCCTGGACTATCAGGATTTGGTCAACTTGTACTTCTTGCTTCCCGCGCAGTATCGCGCGAACGCGGTCTTCATAACCTCGTCTATGGGAGCTAAGGCCATCACCGGCTTGAAGGACTCGACCGATCGCCCGATCTTCCAGCCTGGACAGCCGCTCGACGAGATCTTCCGCAAGCCTCTCCTGGAATCCGCTGACATTCCCGAAAACCTCGGCAATGGTCAGGACACAACCGAAGTCTACTTCGGCGATCCGTATTACTACTGGATCAAGGACGGCCAGAGCTTGCAGATGGCAACTCAAGACGTCATCGAGAGATTGCAGACGAAGATCCTGGTCTATCAGGCCGTCGACGGTAAGCTGACCTTACCGGAGGCGTTCGTGAAGTTGACCGGCGTCAAAGTCGAAGTCGCTTCCTAAGCGTAACTTTTGCGATCAATCACTCGGATCTCGAGCACTTGCGTCTCGAGATCCGCAGATCGATCACAATTCAAAAAATTTTATGGAATACATTGTCGTCAGATTCATCGCTCATTATGGGGTCTACCAAAAGGGAGAGATCGCCAAATTCCCGCGCGAGCGCGGCCATCGTTTGATCGATGCCGGCTACGCGGTCGAACAGGACTCTCACTTTTCCGATGACGGCGCCAGGCTCAAGCACATCGCGGAGCCGCCGGCGACGAAGCACATCCCCGGACCGGATGAAACCAAAGACAAAAAGCCCGCAGCCGGCAGGAAGCCGCGCGGCGGAAAAAGGAAATAAAAAGCCATGATGCTCTCAACCATCGCCAAACTCAAAGCTCACCTCGGCATCCCGGCCGCGGACACTTCCAAAGATGCCAAGCTGACGACCATCCTCTCGGGCGCGAGCACTTACATCGAAGGCCAGACCGCTCGCAAGTTCGCAGCCCAGGTCCATCGCTTGAAACTCTCCGGCGACGGATCTGACGAATTGGTCCTTCCGCAATACCCGATCGTCAACGCCGGCACGGATGCAGATCCGGATCCGGCCATCACCACGCTCAAGCTCGACGGCGTCGACATCTTAGCCGAAATCGCTGCCGGCACGATCGAAGTCGACCTGGAAGCGGGGATCCTCTACCGGGAGAATGACTGGCGGGAAGACAAACGCAACATCGAGATCGTTTATAGCGCAGGATTCAGCCTTCCAAGCGACGAATCCGGCGAGTCCGGGGTTTCGGCCGGCAACGTGCCGGAAGACCTGGAAATGGCCGTTTTAAGGCTTGCAGCGCGAATCTACGAGCGCAGCACGGCCGAGGGCGTCCAGTCCGTCTCTGCCGGCTCCTTCTCGACCACTTACAAGGACGCCGTCGACGAAGACATCAAGCAAACCATCGCGAGGCATTCCCGCCTCCGCGTCGGATAAAAACCATGCTCAACACAAACACCCTCTCAATCTATCGCCTCACGCAGCCGGATCCGGACGAATCCGGGTCCTTTGAGTATATGCGGGCCTTCGAAGACACCGGCCGCATCATTACCGGCTTCATGGAATCCGCGCCGCCGGAAGTCGCGGCCATCGTCGACGGGCAATTCGGCAAGACCTTCCGCTTCTACTCCGACGATCTGGAAGTCGACCTCGCGATCGGAGACAGGCTCGTCGCCGGCTCGAACATTTACGACGTGAAAGGAGTTCAGCGATCAGTCAACGCTCCCGGCCGGAAGGTCGAGATCGTCCTGGTCCAGCCGATTCAACCTTAATTCGAAAATTATATGGAGTTTAAGATGCAGCTCGAAGGCAAGCTCCTCGAGAAAATCAAAGTCGCAGACAAGCGATCGAAACAGGTTTTCCAGGATGCCATGAGCGACGCCTCAACGGTCGTCATGGAAGCCTCGATCCGGGAAGCGCCCGGATCTACCGGCAAGCTCCGGCAATCGATCCGCCGGGACCTCTCGGAATCTGGCCTTCGCGCTGAAATCTACCCGAGCGTAAAGTACGGAGAATATCTCCACGGACCATTTGACGAAAGTCAGAAGCGGTCCGCTCCTCACCTGATTCCGGCGCGGGAAGCTCAAGAAGGCGGCACACTCTACCGATGGGCCAAAAAAAAGGGAGCCAATCCCTGGGCAGTCCGGGCCATCATCGCCAAGCGCGGCAGCAAGTTCAATCCCTATTTGAAAACCGCAGCGGAGAAAAGTGAGCCGACAGTCAAAACGATTTTCGAAAGGTCGATCGAAAAAGTGGCTCAATTTTTAGGAGACTAATATGTACCAAACCATCAGATCCAAAATCATCGAAGTCATCAACAACAACGCGGACAAAATCGCCGCTGCCTACCGCACGGACCGCAGCGACATCTCCGCATTCCCGGCCGCGCTGATCATCCCCGGAGCGCTCGAGGCCAGTTATCACCAGACCTCGCCAGGCTCCAACAAAGAGATCTATGACTTCACGATCCGCGTGATCTATCCGTTCACGGAAGGCCAGGACACCGCCGACATCGCGCTCGAACAGGCGATCGACGAGCTGCTCACGATCTTCCGGGACCGCAAGATCCTCGGAAACGCCGCCGATTGGGTCGTCCCGGTCAGCGTCAATCCCTGGGGCTACATGGACCGCGCCGGCGGCACGGCCCGGGTCGCAGAACTCCGGATCCAGGCGGTAAGGCACATTGATCCGAGTAATCCATGACATCAAAAAATAAAAAACCTGGCGGCGCAAAGCCTCGCGTGAAAGTCGAAACCCGCGAGCAAAGCAGCGGAGACGTCGTCATGGAAGTATCATTCCACTTTCCGCGCAGGGGCGTCTCAATCAAAGCGAGATCCCTGGCCGAAGCAACCGCAAAGCTCGGCAAAAAATAACTTTATCAATCAATTAAAATCATAAAAAAAATATATGCTACAACGAGGAGAAGAAGTCATCATCGGCCTGGGCGTGGAAGAAACCCGCGGCACGGCCGTCGCTCCCCAGGTTTTCATCCCGGGGCGCACTCCGACCGGCATCGCTCCGGTCGTGGAAAAAGTCGCGATGAAGGAAACCCGCGGCTCAAAGATCGCATCACACGCCATCGAGATCACGCAGAAACGGGCCGAAGGAGATCTCGAGTTTAACGTCCGATCCAATTCCATCGGCTACATCCTGAAATCATTATTCGGCAGCCTGGAATCCGCGCCCGTCGGCGGCCAGTCCGGAGTCTACACACACACGATCAACGTGCTCGAGTCGAATCCGGAGCATCCGTCCCTGACCCTGGCGCTCTCGCAGCCACAGGTCCAGGATTACAAGTATAAGCTGGCCGTGGTCTCGGCTCTGTCTCTGGACATTACGCCGGATGACTTAATCGTCGGGACCGCCTCCTTCATTGCCTCCAATGAAGAAGAAGCGACTCCGGACTACGAGCCGGCCTTCTCCGATGATGACGTATTATTCCGCCATCAGGACATCGCCATCAAGCTCGCCGATACGGAAGCCGGCCTCGGCGCGGCAACCGCGCTCAAGGTCAAGAACTTCAAGCTCGATCTGCCAAACGGCGCCCGCGTCGACCAGAACGTCTCCGAGCTCAACCCGGGGAATATCCTGGCCTCAACCTTCGAGATGAAGGGATCCTTCGAGCTCGACCTGGAAAGCACGGACCTCCATGACGCATACTTCGGCGGCGATTATCAGGCATTACAGATCACGATCGAGCGAACAGACGTAACCATCGGCTCGACTGCTCATCCGAAACTGGTCATCACCTTCCCGAAGATCTCGATCGATAAGTGGACTCCGAATCGTCCGATCGACGACGTGGTCCGCGAGCAGATCGACTTCGTGATTCACTACGACGAATCGAGCTCAAAGGCCGTCCATGCAGAGCTGACCAATACGGTCGCAGCCTACACGGAATCAGAAAGCTAATATCAATCAATCGATGGCCGCCGGCTGAAAGGTCAGGCGGCCATCATAAAAGGGAGAATGGTTTATGGATAACGAAAGAGAGACTCGAGCCATCACTACGCCGAGCGGCGTGGCCGTGGTCATCAATTCCTACATGACCGGCGGCGAGCAGATGGATCTCGAGGCAGTCGCGATCGAAGCCGGCATCGACAATGTTGACGGCCGCTCCGGAAGTGTCAAAATGAACGCGGAATCCGCCTATCGCAAGCGTCTCCGCAAACTGGTCGACATCATGGTCATCTCCGTCGCCGGCGAAAGCGACAAGGAGAAGATCTGGACCGCTTTGAAAAATCTCAAATCTATCGATTATAATTTCGTCATGAAAGAAGTCGAGACGGCCGCTGCCGGCTTGACTCCCGCTGAAATAAAAAAATAGCAGCGAGCTATCGACGGCTGCTCGAAGGCAACCGCGCAGCGCTCGATCCGAGGCAAAAGATCTTCGAAGTCGCGCGATACCTCGGCATCAGTTATCGAGAGCTCATGGATTCTCCGAAATGGTTTTACCAGATCGCGGAGATCCGGATGACAGAAGATGCGGAATACCAGGATTTCATGAGGAAGAAAAATAAAGTCAAATAATTTTATGGCAGAAGCACGCTTACAGCTTTTAATGGATCTCGAAGACCGGGTCTCCGGGCAGCTCAAAGGCATCCGGACCGGCCTGGAAGGGTTCAGGGAGAAGGTCGAGGATATGAAACCGGCCTTCCAGAAAATGGCCGCCATCGGCACGGCCGGCTTTGCTGCGATCACCGGCGAGATCGGCTTCGCGCTCAAAGCCTTCGCCGAATCCCAGGCACAGCTCGCTCGAGTCGATCAGATCTTGAATAACCTGTTCGAACAGGACAAGATCAAAGGCTTCGGAGATTCCTATGAGGAAGCGCAGAAAAAGGTCCGCGACTTTGGCGCATCTCTGCAAGCCCTGGGCGGCATCGGAGACGAAACCGCAGCCGAGGGACTGGCAAAGCTCGCACAGATAACCGGCGACTATACCAAAGCCGCCAAAGCTGCGACTCTGGCCGCTGACGTGGCAACGTATAAGCAGATCGATTACGGCACGGCAGTCGACATCGTCGGAAAAGTTTTAAACGGCAACGTCGCCATACTGAAAAAGTACGGCATCGAGGTCGATGAAAACATGAGCAAGGAAGAAGCGATGGCAGCGCTGACGGAAAAAGTCGGAGGCCAATATCAAGCCTTCGGCAAAACGATCGAGGGCCAGACTGCCATTTTGAAACAATCCTTCGGCGATATACAGGAAAACATCGGCGCCGCATTTCTCCCGATCTTGCAGCAAGTCCTCGACAAAATCAAGCCAGTCATCGACAAGATCGTCGCCTGGACCGCAGCGCATCCCGAACTGGTCAAAAACATCATGCTCGCGGGGCTTGCCCTGTCCGGGCTGATTGCCGTTTTAGGCACGCTCGGCCTGGTCCTTCCGGCCGTGATCACCGGGATCGAGATGATGACTGGACCGCTCGGCCTGGTTATGATCGCGATCGGCCTTCTGACCGGCTACATCATGACCCATCAGGAGCAAGTCAAAAAATGGGCGCAAGCGCTGATCGATTTTAAAAATCAGGCGCTCGCCTGGTTTTTGGAAAAATGGCAGGAGATCTCTGACTACTTCACGAATACTCTCTGGCCCGCCATTCAGCTCATCTGGCAAGTCATCGCGCAGACTCTCGGGCCTTCGCTCGAGCGGCTCTGGACGACCATCTCGACCAAACTCTGGCCGGCATTGCAGCAGCTCTGGCAGCAAGTCGGCCCGATCCTCACGCCGGCGCTCAAGATCTTCGCCGAAATTGTCGGCGTGGTACTGCTCGGCGCCTTCCTGGTCATAACCAAAGCCATCACGGAGACAGTCAACGTCCTGGTCCAAGTCTTAACCTGGCTCATTCAGATCGGGACCTGGATCTCGGAGCAGGGCATGAAATTATTCACCGGCATCGCGAGCGCCATCCTTTCCGTCGTCGACGCCTTCAAACAGCTCTACGAATGGGCGGAGAAAGCCTGGCAGAAGGTTCAGCAGTTCGGCGGTAAAGTCGGCGGCGGAGTCTCGGGCGTAACCGGCAAGATTGGCGACTTCTTAGGCTTTGACACCGGCGGCGTGGTTCCCGGGCCGATCGGCTCGCCGCAGCTCGCGGTCGTCCACGGCGGCGAGACCATTCTGCCGACGCACAAAGGCGGCTTCGCTTTAGCCGGCGCAGCGGCCGGCATGGGTCCGACATTCAACATCTCCATCTCCGGGAATACCTTGCTCGACCGGGACTCTGCCCGAATCATCGGCGAGGAGTTCGTCCGCTATTTGAAAGATAACGCCAGACTCTAATGATCACGATTCTCATCAAAAAAAAAGGGGAGTCTGACTTCACCGATCGCAGCGATCAGATCCGGGCTCTCTCCATCAATCAAGGCACGACGAAAGAAGCCTCGACCGCCAGGATCTCCGTCGACTACTACGCCGGCAAGTACAAGCCGGAAGGGGAAGATGAGGTCAACATTTACGACGGCGAGACGCAGATCTTCGGCGGCTTCATTGTCCGCGCCATTCAGCGCATCGATCAGGGTCCGGTCGTCTCTTACGACTGCGATCTGAAAAATCGGGTCTACCGGCTTGATTATAAGCTCGTCAATACCACTTACGAAAGCCAGTCCGCGCACGACATCATCGAAGACATCGTCGCCAATTTCTCCGGCCCGGGCATTACCACGGACAACGTCCAGGATCCCGGCGGGACCATCACCTTCATCTCCTTCAACAATATCCCGCCGAGCGAAGCCATCCAAAAGCTCGCGGACGTGCTCGGGAAGGAATGGTATATCGACCCGGCCGGCGACATCCACTTCTTCTCCAAGTTCGGCGAAGCTGCTCCCTTCTCCATCATTGAGCAGACCGGCTCGAACACGGAAGGGAATCACATCTTCGGCACGCTCGAGATTACGGACGACTTCACGCAGATCCGCAACTCGATCCAGATTGAGGGCGGCAAGGAAATCTCCTCGCTGCCGACGACGGAAAAATACATCGGCGACGGCCAGACTTACACCTTCCCGCTCGGGCATGAGTTCGCGTCCGGGCTTACCGTCTCCGTGGGCGGGGTTTCCAAAACCGTCGGCGCGGCAAACCTCAACACATTCGACCAGGGTTATGACGTGCTTTATGATCCGAACACTTTGAGCATTCAATTCCCCTCCTCCTCTCCGCCGGCCAACGCCGCGGCGATTCTTGTTTCCGGGAATTACTACTACCAGATCACGGTCCGCTTCCGCGAGCTCGGATCCGTCGCCAAGTACGGCGAGCGCCAGTTCGTCATCCAGGACCGCGACATCTCCTCGAGGGCCGACGCAGTCAAACGCGCCGGCGCGGAGATCACCGCTTACTCGCAGATGGCCTCCGAAGGATCCTTCCAGACTTACAATTCCGGCCTGGCTGCCGGCCAGAAGATCACCATCAGCTCGCCGATCCGCGGCATCTCCTCCAAGCAGTTCGTCATCCAGAGGCTCTCCGGCCGCATGATCACGCCTTCAAAGTTTCTCTGGAAGGCGACGATCGTTTCGGTCAAGACGTACGAGCTGATCGATCTGCTCGCTGATATTATCAAGAGCCGGCGCATCGAGGTCGACAAGGACGCGGTCATCCAGACGGCCGATCGCGTGCAGCGGACCATCCAAATCAGCCGCACGATCACCGTCAGAGAGCCGGTCGCCGTCAGCCGGACCGTGGAAGTCTCCCGGGACGTCCGGTCCTACCTAAACAGCCCGCCGACATGGGTCGCCGGACCGTTCGTGCCGCCGAATATCGACGATCGGAGGCGCGTGGCATTTACGGACCGCCGCTGCATCCTGGCTTCGTAAAAAAAATAATGCTATAATTGAAATAACTTAATATCGAGATTAAGGTCTCACGAAACGAAAGGCTCACGGGCTTTCCGATCGTGAGACTTTTTTGATAAAAAAATATGCAAAACCCAATCGAACAAATTATTCAGGAAGTCAAGCCGATTAAGCGCATCGGATGGGCCTCCTGGATCGATCAGAAAAAACTCGAAACGCTGCGGGCCGACTGGCGCGAGCTGTTCGACCTGGCCCGCTACTCGCTGCGCCGGCGCTTTGAGATCTTAGAGGATCTCGGCGTCTTAGAGCGGCAGCAAATTTTTGAAAACATCACTCCGACGGTCGGCTTCGAGGCGCTGGCCAAAGCCATGACCGGCAACATCGCGAGCGTCGATGAAGTCGGCGTCAATTACCACGCGCTCGGATCCGGGACGAATGCGCCGGCTGATTCGGACACGCAGCTCCAAACGGAAACGGTCCGGGCCATCCTCTCATCCCGTTCGTACGAAGATAATAAGGCGTACTATACCGCCTTCTATGGCCTGGCTGAAGCCATCGGCACGCATCACGAAATGGGGTTATTCATCAATGCCGGTCCGACAGTAAATTCCGGGGTTCTTTGGGACCGGACTCTGCTCGACATTACAAAGACCGGCGTCCAGTCGTTGACGCTCGATTACGAAGACACCTTCGCCAACGGTTAAACGATAACCATTAACTCCCTTTATTTTTATGCACAACTGGATCCCGGGCGAGGAGATCACTTCCGCCAAACTCAACGAGCTCAATCCCGCCGCAGACTCCCGCCTCAACAAAGCGGAGCATAACATCCTTGAGCTGCTCTTAGAGAATTATTATTCCGGCAAGAACACACCATTCTCCGGACTGCTTTTCGACGGCTTCTCTGACCTGTCAAAAGCCAACATAGGGACCGGCAGCGGCACGAACGCAACCGGGACCGCGGGCCAGTCGCAGCTTACCCTCAACTCCAACGCCGAGCTCGCGTATTTCGCAGCCGGCGATCTGATTCACATTTTCGATAACACGAACAACGAGCTCAATATCATCACCGGCAAGGCGAGCAACGTCGTCGAAGCAAACCTGGCCTCCTTCACCTTTTCCACGGTCAAACCGGCCTTCTGGTCAGATCAGGGCCTCGTCAATGGCAACACGCAGCGGCGCCTCCGGAGCTCCTGGGCCGATAACACGCAGGGGCCGAGCAATGCCACGCTCTCCAAAGCAACGAGCGGCTTAACGATCGGCCAGGCTCACACCCTGACCCTCTCCGTCGCATGGAGCGGCGCGGCCAGTTTCGGCAATGACTTCACCATCGAGATTAAAATCGGCGGAGTCCAGGTCGCCACTCACACGACGCCAGGTCAGGGCGGCAGTCATAACTTCAACACCACTTTCACGCCGACGACCTCGAATCCGACAATTCAGATCACGGTCTACGACAATTTCAACGCCAACAATAATCCCTCCTGGATCTGGACCTTTGACTTTAGCAATTTTCAGCTCACCCTCGGCAATACTCTCTTTTTACAGAATGCCCTGGCGTCGAACATTTCCGCCGGCACGGTCAAGAAGGTCTCGGCAACGATCGACGCTTCCAACAAGCGGCTCGGCATGACCGGCACGCAAAAGCGCTCCATTTACCAATCGATTCGGACCGTGTTCAATCAATCGATGGCCACGGCCCGGGCCTGGCTGATGAGGTTGCCGACGGTTAAGTACAATCTCAATGCTGCGGCCAACGCCGGCAGCACTAGCGTCCAGATTAACGGCGACGTTACCGGCAAATTCAACAGCGGAGACACCATCGACATCTCCACAGGCAGCAACTCCGCCCGCGAGCGCCGGACCTTGAGCCAGGCCGCGAGCTTTGGCGGCGGCGTAACGACTCTGACTTTCACCGGCGCCCTGGCCAATTCCTACACGACCGCCGGCTACGTCGAGCGCGTGGATGTAAAACCAAAGCTCTCCATCGTGGCAGCCGGCGGCACGCTTGCCTTTGCGGACCTGACTTTCGTCGGATCTAACCTGGTTACGCTCTACGAAGACACGCCCTTCAAACAGGAAAACGACACCACGGGCCAGAACATCCAGGGCGGCACATCCGGCTCTGGCGAAACCGATCAGCAAAAAGGGCAGATCGTCAACTTGCAGCATAACGGATTTAAGCTCAAATCCATCACACTCAAAAACATCAAGAAAGTCTTAAATCCGGCCGACAGCCTGGTCGTCGACGTCTACTCCGGGACCTCGCTCGGCGCCGGCAGCCTGATCGGGACGAGCGATCCGGTCGCGGGAGCGGGACTGCTCACTTCCGAGCAGGACGTGGTCTTCGCCTTCCCTAACGAATTGACCCTGGCGAACGGCTGGAACTTCATCGTCCGCAGGACAGGCAACCGCGACGCAACAAATTACTACACGATCAAATCTTCCGGCACGGCCGTCGACTTCTTCCCGTACGGCTCGGCCTACACGAAATCGAATAACTCCTGGGACCAGATCAACGCGAACACGGATCTCGCCTTCTCCTTCTCCATTTACGGGCCGGTCATCTACACGGAAGACGAATACAGCTATCAGCCAGGCACGCCGAACGTCGACGTCGCTGCCCTGATCGAGCTCACCAGAAAAGACACTTCGCTCGCGCCTTACGCCAAACGCCTCGGCGTCTCATTGAACACTTAATCAAATTGCCATGCCAGACAAAATCTTCCATCGCTCCGGAGCGATCGAACAGGTCGAGACGGATGGAGAAAAATCTTTACGAAGAAAATTAAAAAATAAAAAGAGAGCGGCTGACCTGACCGATGACGAAGTCAGGGAGATCGTCTTCGAGCTGGCTAAACAGGCCAAGCTCAAACTATAAAAATAGGAGACAAAAAATTATGCCAGAAGGGAAAGAAAACGAGCTACTTAATTTCTTCCTCGAGTTTCGGGAGTTTAAAGGAACGATCGAGACAAAGCTCGATCGGGCTATTGCCGACATTAAGGATCTAAAAGACGGGACGAGTCAGACGATCGCTGACCATGAAAAGCGAATCGACAAACTGGAAAAAGGCCGGGCAAATCTCCGCCTGGAAGTCGGTCTCTACATTGCGCTAAATTTGTTCGTTATTGGCCTGATGATTTATCACATCATGGGGAAATAAAAAAATGCCAAATCCTACCGGAGCACACAAATCAAAGGACGATCCGCGCGATCTCATCTTCGCTTCGGTCGCAGCCAAAGCGTCAGATCTGCCGCGGAAGTTTTCCCGCCGCGGCGAGCAGTCGCCGGTCTTTGTTCAGAAGTTCGGAATGTGCGTCGGCGCTACGGGTAAAGCCTTCCTGGAATGGCTCGCCAACAAACAAGGCACGCCGATCGGACTCTCCGGCCGGCTGCTTTACGCGTTCGCTAAACAGTACGACGGCATCCCCGGGCAAGAAGGGACCATGCCGCGGACCATGCTGAAAGTCATGGCCGGCCTCGGCACGCGGCCGGAGAGCGAGTTTCCGACTTATCCATCCCCGGACGATCATGCCTCCTTCATCAAGGTCCCGGACGATTCGAAATTGCTCGAAAGCGCGATCGAGTTCGCGATCATGGCCGGATATGCCCGCTGCACTACGATCGAAGACATCAAACAGGCGATCTATCAGTTCGGCCCGGTCTTGCTCACGGTCAACGTGTTCGACACCTTCGACGCGGCCGGCAGCGACGGATGGATCGGCCCGAAAATCAGCTCCGCCTCTTACCGCGGCAGCCATGAGGTACTCTGCATCGGATGGGACGACGACAAGAACAACATCGGCGCTCTGGAAATAAAAAACTCCTGGGGCGAAGCCTGGGGCGATCACGGCTTCGGCTTCGTTTCGTACAACTACGAGCGGCCGAGTAATAATCCCTTCATTGAAGCCTGGTCCATCTTAGACACCGTCAACGCGGCCGCCACAAAAGGAGCGCCCGTGGCTCTGGCTTATCCGGTGGACGCGCCATTCATTACGCAGGGCTTCGGCGAGAATCCCTCGATTTATCAGAAATACGGCATGAACGGACACAACGGAATCGACTTCCGGGCAAAGAAGGCCGCGCCGATCTACGCGTGCGACGCCGGCTCCGTGGTCTTTACCGGAGCAAAAGGCGACTACGGCAACGCGGTCGTCATCTCGCACGCCTGGGGTACGAGCATCTGCGGCCATCTCTCCTCCTTTGCGGTCTCGGACGCCGGCGGTCCGGAAGGATCTCCGCAGCCGGTCGCAAAGGGTCAGCTCATCGGTTACTCCGGATATACCGGCCACGTCATTCCGGCCGGACCGGACGGCGAGCATCTTCACTTCGGCATCAGAATTAATGGAGTTAAAAACCCGGGCTTCTTCGACTACGTCGACCCGAGTCCATACTTCCAAAAAAAAGGATCTCAAATGTACCAGACCATTATCATCGACAAGAAGGCCGGCGTCGCAGACGTCTCCGGCCGCTTCTTCTCCGGCGGCTTCGCTGATTCCCCGGAGCAGTACCAAAAGATCGGCCAGGAGTACGGCGTGAAAACGTGCGAGCCGGACGGCATGGGCGGATGGAAGTTTTATCCCTTCGCCTTAGTCGTCAGCCGCGGGACCGCAGCGCTGCCGGTCGACATCAGAGTCGACCACGCCTCGCTCGCGGAGACAGCTTTCCCGGAACTAGCCGGCAAGATCAGCCTCATTGAAAAATCCGAATCCTAAAGGTCGGATCTAAAAAATAAAATCAAGAAAGGAAAATCTTTTATGGAATTTTTAGCAAACATTGATCCGGTGGCCGTGGCCATGCTGACGTTTGCCGTGATCGGTTTTGTAAAATTTGCCATGAGCCTCGTCGAGCGCGAATGGAAGAACGCGGTCAAGATCCTGGTCGCCGGCATTGCCGGCGCGATCCTGGCGCCGTACGCCGGGAATGTGTCCTGGTTTATCGGGATGCTGATCGGCCTGAATGCTTCCGGCGTGATCACCGCCGCCTCGTATCTTGGCACGAAGTAAATTTGATCATTCAATCAGTTAGCCGGCACGGAGGGAAAGGAGGGGATCGGCGAAGCTGATCAAGCGAGGATCTTATAAAAGTCTTACGCATTATCCTCCTCCTCTCCCTCTGTCTGATCTTTTTATTCTTCACCGCCCGGACCGCAGCCGACTCCCGGCTGCCGGCAGCCGAGGAGGAGATCAAAATCGAAAGCCATGAAAACGCCTCTGACAACCAAACAGCTCATCAGGATCCTCAAGGATCTGAAACACAGCTCGCCGCCGCTGCCGTCGCCGGCGGAGTTCAAAAGAATCAGAGCGCGCATTCTGCGACGGATCTCAAAACTCATTCACAAATCGACCCGGAAAAACTCCGGATCTATCTGCAAGGGCTCAAAGGGCCAGGCATCACCGGCTCTCCGCTCGCGCCATACGCCGAGCAGATCGCGGCCTCGGATTACGCGGGGCTGATCATTGGGATCTGCGCGATCGAACAATACAACTGCACGAAGGCTCCGAATTGGAATTATTGGGGCTTTAGGGCTGCCGGCGGCGGATGGATGGCCTTTGCCTCGGCTGAACAAGCTATTGCCGCAGCGGAAGCCAAATTTGAAGGCTACGCGGCCAGATGGGGATCAACTCTGGAAGCCTGGCGCGGACGCTATTGCGTGAACGCCGACTATCCCGGCCGGATCTGTCCGGGATGGGAAGCCAAAGTCAAAACAATCAAAGCAGAAGTCGAGAATCTATGACTCGCCAAAACCAAAACTCAACCGCCTGAAAAAAGATCTCCTCCGGACCTTCGTGTCCGGTGGAGATTTTTGTTCGGGATCTTGTCCGAGGTGGAGGTTATTATGAGCTGGCAAGCCACGCGATTCGATCACGATCAAGAGGGGATGCGCCGGCGGGAGAAGAAGAACTCCCCTCGGCAACTGACCCGGCATCACCTCACGCCGAAAATTCGATTCCGACGCCAGGGCCTTCCGGTCAACAGTTCGGAGAGCAACATCCTCCGGATCTACCGGGACCGTCATGACGTCTGGCATAAACTTTTCGGCGAGCGCACTATCGAGGAAGTCGTCGCACTTCTCGAGCGGGTCATCTCAATCAAGGGGAGGAAATCACATGAGACTCGTTTCCGATTCGCCGTCGCAGATCTCCATTAAGTCTCCGGGCCATTGCGAGGTCTGCCATATCACGGTCGCGCCGTTCGATCCGGATCGCCGCAACCTGGAAGATGGCAAGGTCGCTCATTCGAGCTGCCTGGTCAAACGCCTGGGCGCTGCGGGCGCCACGAAAGGAAAGGTCTTCATCAACTAAGGCAAGGAGGGGGAGCAGCCGACGCGCTGCTCTCCCTAAACTTCGGCTCATCGGCTGCCTCTGGCGAGGTTGAGTCAGTTCACTCCCGGGCTCGATGCGGGTTCGATTCCCGTGCAGCCGGCCGAAATAAAAAACAAACAAAAAAAATGGAAAAGAGCTTCCGAAATTTAGCCATTTATCGGAAGCTTTTTTCTTATTATTTTTTATATCAAAAAATATATATCTTAGGCTATGCTTACCCCCTATCCCCTACCGCGGGGGATGTCGGTTTTATTGGCTTTTCTGTATCCTTACCCCCTACGGATAGGGGAGGGGAGTGCGATTTATTGGAGTTTTTGGATGGCGATAATTTGCACAATCCCCCGGGCAGGTGTAGAATAAGCTCATGAATTAGCATTAATTATTAAAAAATGGCTGACACATTTTTTATCCTTTTTATGGTCTCAATACTTGGGATCATAATCGGGATTGCTAAACCGCATCTTTTTGATCGCTGGTTTAAAGGAAATGCAACGCGCGGCAAAGTTGCGGGAGCTTTTGGCGCGCTGACGTTTGTCTTTTTTGTTTTGTTCGGACTCACTTCCGGATCCAGGCCGGCTCAACCGGCGAAGACCGTCGCTGAAAACCAGACGAAGCAAGAAGACACGAAGCCGGCAGCGGAGCAAAAGGCGCCGGCAGCAGAAGATGACCAGGTCCAGATCGGCGACGATGCTTTTCTGCGACTGCCAGGCATAAGCGATCCGGAGCAAGTTATCTGTCTCGGATCTACGAAAGAGGAGTTCGAACAGGTATCGAAGGCGCTGCTTGCCAAAGATACCCTCGGACTTTTTGATCTCCCCGGAGCGTTTTGCGTGAGCAACGGCAGCCGGGTCAAGGTGATCGATAGCGCCTTCGGAGTCAGGCGCGTCCGAATCACCGCGGGAGTCAGGAACGTCGATAACGATAAAATCGGAACGAGCGGATGGACCGCGAAGGAGTGGGTCGTAAAACAATAACACAAAAACCAAAAGACTTATCAATTAATCGTTGACCCTTCGGGGTTCGTCCGCCATCCGGCGGATGACGCTAACAGCGGTTTTTGTGCTATACTAAGGACGTAAAGCCTTCGCTGCTTTATAAGTCCGATCGGACTTCTACGCCCTTCGCCAATCGGCCGAAAGGCCGAAAATTGAAGGAACGCACAAAATTCCCCGTTGATTAGCGTCGCGGGGATTTTGTGTTATGACACTTTTCGAAACCATTAAGGAGTTTTCCAGTTGGAGGATGTTCAATTCGAAGCTGACCACGATCAAAGGTTACGAGATAGATCTGCGGATGCTCTGCCTCTACCTCCATAATCCCGAGATCGAGGCGGTCAGTCTCGAGGATATATTAAATCACTTGAAGGAGATGAGGGCGTTCGGATGGGATGAAAATACCTTCGTCCGCAAATGCGCGGCTTTTCGGATCTTCTTTTCGTATTGCCGGCGTCGCGGCTATGTGGTCATGGATCCGGAGCTGATCCCGCGCCCGAGAAAACAGTATCAGCTCCCCAGGGTGGCCGACGAAGAAAATTATCAGAAGCTCGTCTCGGCCATCCCGCGTGATGACAATTCGCGCAACGTCCGCAACCTGGCGATCGTCAATATGCTTTGGGACACCGGCGCGCGTAACGGAGAGATCTGCTCGCTGAACGTCTCGGATCTGGACCTCCATGAGATGAAGGCCGTGATCCGAACGGAGAAGGCGAAATGGCGCCGGCCGTTTCGGGAGATCTTTTGGACGCCGCCAACAAACGAAAATCTCAAGCGCTGGCTGTGGGTCCGGGAAAGGTTGCAGACCAGGCCGAAGCAAAAAGTCGTTCCAAAAGAGAAAGACGTTTTATTCTTTTCTTTGGGCGCGGGACGAAGTGGCCTCCGGATCAACGTGAAAGGGATCGGGGAGATGCTGCGCCGGGCGAGCAATACCGCCGGCATTCCGATCCTGAATGCTCATAGCTTCCGGCATCACATGGGCCACGACATTATCAAGAAGGGCGGGACCAATTCAGACATCAGCAATATCCTCGGCCATTCCTCCCTCGAGAGTTCCTATATCTATACAATGATGACCAATAAAGAGCTCCATGAGAGATACAAAAATTTCAAAAAAATGGAAACATTTGACAAAGCTTAGGGGGTGAGCTATCCTGTGGATATGACAAATCAAACAAAAAAAATCTTCACGATTGACGACTTCCGGAACTGGGGAGCAAAGGGCGGAAAGGCCGCGGCCAAGACCCGCAGCAAGAAGGACCGCGTCGCCATCGCAAAAAAGGCGAGCTCGGCTCGATGGAATAAAGACAAAACTGCCTCGAAAAAAGCTAAGGGGGTTTAGACCCTTCGGGGCAGTTTTTTAATGCACTTTTACAGCTTATAAATAAAAATCTCCATATAGCGCTCTCATTGGGCTGCTATTTGCTTACTAAAACGCTAGGAACGGCCCGCCTTACTGCGGTATTGTGGCCAAGTGGAAGAAGTGCCACGGGAAGTAGGAGCT
>Ga0207433_10000817_pt1 | contig 69790 bp, 71 predicted proteins | sample YelNatPaOPGAMG01_FD_187559 | JGI IMG/M metagenome (GOLD analysis project Ga0207433, IMG submission 187559) | Hot spring thermophilic microbial communities from Obsidian Pool, Yellowstone National Park, USA - OP-RAMG-01 (SPAdes) (version 3) | ecosystem: Environmental > Aquatic > Thermal springs...
GTTATTGAAATTGATGTAGAAGCGGAAAGGGGCACATACAGGTTTGTAAATGAAATTTATCCTGTTTATATCTGGATGGAGAGCAAGAGATTTAAGAAGGGTTGATGGAGATGGTGAGAATGAAACCGCCACTTCATATATCAGCGGATAAAAGGCTTTACTATGCTTCACCCAAATTGCCTAATGGCAATTTCTTTTATCCGCAAAACGTTTGACGCCATTGTAAAATAGGGGGTGTTGGAATTTCCGATTACCCCTATTATTGACTTTCTAAAGAAAATTTGTATAATTTTATCATGAATAAATTGAATAATGATTTGAAAAATAAAGAGTGATTAAAGGGGTGATATGATACAAATATATACAGGCAATGGAAAAGGGAAGACGACCGCTGCATTGGGGCTGGCATTGAGGGCGGTCGGGCATGGAAAGAAGGTAATAATGATCCAATTTATGAAGGGGAAAATAAATTATGGCGAACTGAAGTCTGCAAAACTTTTGAAAAATTTCAAGATTGAGCAATATGGAAGGCCTGACTTTGTTGATAAGGATAATCCAGCTGAGATTGATAAGGAACTTGCAAGAAAGGGTTTTGAAAGGGCAAAGCAGGTTATTAAAGAAAAGAAATACGATATTGTCATCCTTGATGAATTGAATGTGGCGATAGACTATGGTTTGATACCGCTCAACGAGGTGCTGGAATTTCTTAAGAAGATACCAAAAAGGATTGAGGTGGTAATAACGGGAAGATATATGCCCGAGGAGTTCAATGATTACGCTGATTTGATCAGTGAAATTCGTGAAGTGAAACACTATTTCCAGAAAGGGGTTAGGGCAAGAAAGGGTTTTGAATACTAAAATCCGTGAAAACTTGACATAACCATAAAAATCGCTATAATTTAGTTGTTATTTTGGTAATTTCTGATTGTTTCTTAAACCTTTAAACCTTTAGCGTATTTAGAAGAAGGTCAAAGGAGAAAGGAGGCATATGATATTTCCGATTGAGGAGATATGGAAACATTATGGGAATAAATATAAGGCAATAAATGTTGCGGCATTATATGCACGCAAGATTAAGGATGACCAGATTCAGGGATTGATAGATAAGAATGTGAATCCAATTATTGAGGCGCTAATTAAATGCAAGAACAATTTGATAAGGTATAAAGGTGGAGATTGAAGGTTGTTTTAGGCATTACGGGTTCTATTGCTGCTTATAAGGCATTAGAACTCATCAGACTTCTCAGGCGTGAAGATAATGAGGTGAGGGTCATTCTGACTAATTCCGCCCTTAAATTCGTTACTCCGCTTAGTTGCCACACGCTTTCCGATAATGAAGTTTATATTGAGCAATTCGTTCTTACAAAGGGTATAAAACATATCGGGTTGAGTGATTGGGGTGATATACTGGTCATTGCACCCGCAACTGCAAACATCATTGGTAAGGCTGCATCTGGAATTGGGGATGATTTGCTTTCTACTACGATTCTTTCATTTCCCAAACCTGTTCTCTTTGTGCCTGCAATGGATACTGACATGTGGAACAATAAGATTGTCCAGTCAAATATTATAAAATTAAGGGAAAACGGTTACCATATTCTTGAACCTGGTTATGGTTCACTCGCATCAGGCAAGATTGGAAAAGGTAGATTCCCACCGGTTGAGAGGATTTACAAAAAGATTTTAATATGCTATAAAGATTTTGGTTCACTCTCAGGTAAGAAGATTCTCATCACCGGAGGAAGGACCGAAGAGGATATTGATACAGTGAGGGTTATAACAAATCGCTCCACAGGAATGATGGCATTAGAGTTGTATGAATCAGCAAAATGCCGTGATGCTGAGGTGAGACTGATAATGGGAGAGGCAAGTGTTACAATTCCTGAGGAACAAGGGGTGATTCGCGTGAGGACATCCGAGCAGATGTTAAATGCCTTGTTAAAAAATATTGGCTGGGCAGAGGTTCTGATTATGTGCGCGGGTGTCGGCGATTATAAGCCAGACAAAGTCAGTGATACAAAAATCCATTCTAGGGTTTTAAACATAAGACTAAAAAAGAATGTTGATATTCTAAAATCAATAAAGAAATATAAAAGAGACAAAGTTTTTATAGGATTTTCTGTTGAGGATAAAGATGATTTAAAAAGGGCGCAAGAGAAACTAAAAGAGAAGGGGCTTGATTATATCGTAGCCAATCCTGTCTGGAGTATTGGTAGTCCAATGACCTCAATTGCAATACTTGATAATACTGGTAAATTTCTGGAAACCAGGATGATAAGTAAATGGGAAGTGGCAAACTATATTCTTGATTTAATTACAACACGTTAGCAATGAGTGAAGAGAGAAGAGTTCCACCCCACTCGCTTGAGGCAGAGGAATCAGTTCTCGGTTCAGCATTACTTGATGAGTCTGCGGTGATCAAGGCACTGGAGATTTTAAAAGAAGAACATTTTTATTCACCAGCAAATCAGAAAATTTTCCGCGCGATTGTGGATTTATATAACCACAATATCACACCTGATATTGTAACCGTTAGTGATTGGTTGAAAAAGAATAAAATGCTTGATGATGTTGGTGGAGCAGACTATATCTCAAACCTTGTTTCCGGTGTGATAACAACAGCAAATGTTGAACACCATGCACGCGTTGTGCTTGATAAAGCGATAAAGAGAAATCTGATACAGTCCTCAATGGAGATACTGAAGAATGCATTTGAGGATACAAAGAGTGCAGCAGAAATGGTTGATATCGCGCAAAACCTTGTTTTTCAGATAAGGGAAAAAGGATTGAGGAAAGAGCCTGTCCCAATTCGGGAATACATCACAAAAATTCTGGAGACAGCAGAAAAGATGCGGGGAGCAAGGCTCATCACCGGCGTGGAGACAGGATTTTATGCCCTTGATGAATTGACCTCGGGATTTCAAAAAGGAGATTTCATCATCATTGCAGGTAGACCGAGTATGGGCAAGACTGCTTTTGCATTGAATATTGCTGCATTTGCAGCAATTAAGAATAATGTTCCAGTAGGCATCTTTTCCCTTGAGATGTCTGCGGAGAGTCTTGCCCAAAGGATGTTATGCAGTGAGGCAGGGGTTAGTCTAAGAAATTTGCGAAGGAACATCCTCACTGAAGAGGATTGGGTGAATCTGGCAACTGCTGCGGGCAATCTTGATCGTGCACCGATATTTATAGATGATACCCCCTCACTCACAATGCTGGAACTTAAGACCAAGGCAAGAAGGTTGAAGGTGGATCACGATATTCAACTTTTGGTTATAGATTATCTCCAGATGATTGCGGGGACTCCAGGTATAAGACAGTCAGTGAGCAGACAGCAGGAGATATCGGAGATATCAAGGTCATTAAAAGCACTGGCAAAGGAACTTGACCTAGCCCTGGTGGTGGTTTCCCAGTTATCAAGGATGCCCGAGCACCGAACTGGTGACCATAGACCAAGGCTTTCTGATTTAAGGGAGAGCGGTGCCCTTGAGCAGGATGCAGATGTCGTCATCTTCATTTACCGGAAAGAGGTTTATGACCCTGATGATCCAGATGCCCGGGGAAAGGCAGAAATTGATGTTGCGAAACAAAGGAATGGACCAACAGGGAGGATTGACCTTGGATTTCAGAAAGAGTTCACCAGATTTACTAATCTTGCACCGGGTTCAATGATTACGGAGGTAGAAGAGATTGAACCTTTTTAGCAAAATTACTGATTATACAGAATTCTTTATAAAGAGTTTTTTCTTTCCCTGGAATTTTCGCAGGCATAAGAACAGAATCCTTGAACAGATTGATAGCGTAGGAGTTGGTTCCCTACCAATAATTGTAGTCATCTCAGCATTTCTCGGTCTTGTGACCACGGTCCAACTTTCATATCAGTTACTTGGACTATTACCAAGGTATTTTCTCGGTGCAACAGTGGCCAGGATGGTTTTGATTGAATTGGGTCCGATACTCACAGGCCTTATCGTCAGTGGGAGGTGTGCCTCTGCGATGGCGGCTGAGATTGGGACGATGCGCGTAACTGAACAAATAGATGCCCTGGAATCAATGGCAATAAATCCCTACCAGTTTTTAGGATTTCCAAGGATAATCGGTACAATTATCTCCCTTCCCATACTCACAATATTTTCTGAATTTGTCGCAATTTATACTGGAGGCTTATATGCCCATCTATTTCTGAATGTACCATTGGGTGTTTATAATTATGGCCTGGTAAGAAATTTTTTTCATCGCGATCTCTTTGGCGGACTCCTCAAGGCATTCTTATTCTCCTTTGCGATCTCAGTCTCGGGTTGTTATTTTGGTTTTAAAGTGAAGGGTGGGGCGCGGGAAGTCGGCATTGCTACAACCTATGCAGTTGTTACTGCCTGTGTTTTGATTTTAATTCTTGATTTCATCGTGGCTTTGGTGGTATTTGGATGATTGAAATTAAAAATTTGACAAAACAGTTTGACGGACACTATGTTCTTGATAAAGTAAGTTTTAATGTTGAAGATGCAAAACTTGTTGTTGTGCTTGGCCCCTCAGGAACGGGTAAGACAGTCCTTTTAAAATCAATATTACGATTGATTCCTGTTGATGAGGGAGAGGTATATTTTGATGGAAGGAATATACTTGAGGCTGAGATGGAAGAGGTTTATAAGATGAGAAGGAGTGTAGGATTTGTCTTCCAGAGCAGTGCCCTTTTTGATTCAATGACGGTATATGAGAATATCGCCCTTCCGCTGATTGAACATACTACAATCTCTGAGAAGGAGATAAAAGAAAGGGTGAAGAGTTTATTAGAAGTTGTTGGTTTGCCTGGGCGAGAAAAACTCTATCCCAGGGCACTTTCTGGAGGTATGAAGAGGCTTGTCTCCATTGCTCGGGCACTGGCACTTGAGCCCAAATACCTCTTTTATGATGAACCGACCACGGGTCTGGATCCGATTATGCGGGACAGAATAGTTGACTTGATAGTTAATTTAAAAAAGAATTATAAAAAGAGCGGCATCGTTGTTACTCATGACCTTGATACAGCCCGGGTGGTCGGTGATGTGATATATATGCTAAAGGACGGCAAGATAAAAAAACTTGAAAGGATTGAGAAAGGAATATATGGATAGCCAGACAAGAAGAACCATTGTAGGGATATATATAACCGTTGGTGTGATACTCTTTGTTGTCTTCTATATTCTTTTATCCGGGAAGATACTCCTTCATCACACCAAGGAGATAAAAGTATACTTTGATGATGTCACCTGGTTGAGGCCTGGTGACCCGGTGATAATCTACGGGATTGAAAAGGGAAAGGTTAAATCGTTCCATCTTGAGAAGGATAAGGTGCTTGTGAAAATCCTTCTTGATCCTGATGTAGTATTGTATGACGATTCAAAGATTTCCATTAGACTGGTCAATTATCTCGGTTCAGACCGTTACATAAAGATCGTGCCAGGAAAGAGTGGAGTCGTTCCGGACTTCTATTATGGTTATAATGCCTCATTTGATATTGAACTCGTAGCTTCAAAACTTGATAGTTTAAGCAATATCTTCAGCAATCTAAAACTTCCGGATTTAGGTAATCTCGGAGATAGATTTACAAATATTCTTGAAAAGAATATCAAAGAGTTGACGGGTATGATAAAAGAGCCAAAAGACCAGTTGGGTCTCATCGCCCTGAAACTGAGTTTACTTATTGATACACTAAATTCAATGGTTCAAAAACAAGGAACTGTAGCACGGCTTGTAGAATCTGATGAATTATACGAGGAGATAAGGCAGACAAACCAGGCATTGAAATCGCTCATTGAAGACATAAAGGCAAATCCCAAAAAATATCTGGAGATAAAGGTATTCTGATGTTAAAAATCTGAATTTCGGATGCCCAGGGTATTTGTGAAACGGAGAAAGGATGAAGACTAAATTTGTGTGTCAAAATTGTGGAGCAGTATCTCCAAAATGGCTCGGTCGTTGTCCAAATTGCGGGGCATTTAATACAATGGTTGAAGAGGTATTAGAGAAGAGTATACCCAGGCAGAAGGATGCCAAGCCAATCATCCTTGGAGATGTTCCGTACGAAGAATATCAGAGACGCTCGGTTGGTATCTCGGAGATGGACAGGGTTTTGGGAGGCGGGCTTGTCCAGGGTTCATTGATACTCCTTGGTGGTGACCCTGGTATTGGAAAATCTACTCTGATGCTCCAGATTGCTGATTATATAAGCAATAATAATGGTAAGGTCCTGTATGTAAGTGGTGAAGAATCTTCATCCCAGATAAGGCTCAGGGCAGAGAGATTAAATCTTCGCGTTAACAACATCAATCTGCTTGCTGAAACCGAACTTGAGACGATCCTGAATGTTGCAGAAAATTTAAAGCCCGACCTCCTGGTCATTGATTCAATCCAGACCGTTTATAAATCAAACATCTCTTCGGCACCGGGCAGTGTGGCCCAGGTCCGGGAGTGTGGCGGGGACATAATGAGGTTTGCCAAGAGTAATAACGTCTCCACAGTGATAATTGGTCATGTTACAAAATTCGGACTTATTGCGGGTCCGAAGACACTTGAGCACATTGTGGATACCGTTCTCTATTTTGAAGGGGATAAAGAGGGGCAGTATCGGATCTTAAGGGCAATAAAGAACCGATTTGGAGCAACGAATGAACTTGGTGTTTTTGAAATGACCGGAAGTGGTTTAAAAGAAGTGGTGAATCCATCAAGCATCTTTATCACTGATACTATTGCACCGGGTGCAGTCATCATATCAATCATTGAGGGTTCCCGGCCATTCCTTGTTGAAGTCCAGGCACTTACCAGCCCCACTTTCTTTAATTATCCACAGCGGGTCACAACCGGTATAGATTATAAGAGACTCTCAATGCTCCTTGCAGTTTTGGAACGGCGTGTAGGTATAAATGTTTATAACCTTGATTGTTTTGTAAATGTTGCTGGAGGTATTAAACTTACCGAACCTTCAGGGGATTTAGGGATACTTCTTGCAATTGCCTCATCAATTAAGAATAAAGCAGTAAATAAAGACCTCCTGGTGATTGGCGAGGTTGGGCTCTGTGGTGAAGTGCGCCCGGTCTTTGGTGTAGATATGAGATTGAAGGAAGCAGAGAGATTGGGATTTAGGTGTGCAATCGTTCCGGAAAAGAACAAACTCCCCGAAGACTTGAAAATAAATATAATTCCGGTGAAAGAAGTCAATGAAGCGGTTTCCGCTTTATTTGAAATATAAAAGGGGGACAGATGTTATTCTTCAAGAGAGAAGAGAGGTTCGTGCTTGATTCATCAAGTATCATTGATGGCAGGATTGTCAATCTCTTTGAGAAAAAATTTTTTGAGGGTAAGGTGATAATCCCTTACCTTGTGAAGATAATTGTTCGTAGAAAAATCGGCGCAGAGGGTGATAAATTAATTAATAATTTAAAAAAGTTTGCACCTGTTGAATTTGTTGATAAGAATGTTGATGGTGTGATTGAAGAGATTTGCGTTTTGAAGATTGCAAAAAAGCGAAAGGCAAAGGTAATTACTGTTTCAGATGGTTATGATTTATACATTAAATCTTTTCCGGATCTGCGGATAATTAATATAAAGGAACTCTATCGGATTCTAACACCCATATTCTATCCGGGTAGAATAATCACAATAAGGATAATTAAAAAAGGACTAAATCCGAACGAGGGCGTTGGTTATATTGAGGGTGTGAAGGTCGTTGTTGAGAATGGTGCTAAGTATCTCAATCAAAATGTTGATGTGAAGGTCATTTCAATGATTCAATTTGAGACTGGCAATTTAGTGTTTGGGAGTGTTCTTGAACCTGTTGAGAAGGGGAACAATGTTGAAGAGCATTCTATTAAAAGTGAGATGAAAAATGAATGAGAAAGAATATCTTGATGAAATTTTAAAAAAACTATGTGAATCATATTGGGTAGGCTATTCAGGTGAGATAAACGAGGTCCTGTTAAAAGAGTTGAGGAAGTTTACAAAGGATGCCCGATCCTTCCCTGATGGAAGTATCTATGGCCTCTTGACTGGGACGAAGAAAACCAATGTAATGCTTGCCTGCCACATTGATGAGATTGGTTTTATTGTAAATTATATTGAAGATAATGGGTTCATCCGTTTCCGTCCAGTGGGTGGTTGTGACCAGCGAATACTGCCTGGGCAGGAAGTGGTGATATTGGGGCGAAAGAAGATAAAAGGTTATATTGGCATAAAACCGCCACATTTAATGAAAAAGGACGAATTTGATAAGGTCCAACCAATTGATAAGTTATTCATTGATACCGGTTTAAAACCAGAAGCAGTAAGAAGATTTATAAGCATTGGTGATTTTATCTGTTTTGCTGGATACTATAATAAACTACAGGGTGATTTCAGAAGTGCCAAATCCCTTGATAATCGGGCAAGCGTAGCCTGTGCAATTATGATTCTACGTGAACTTGATAAAATAGGTTCTCCAGTCAATGTCCATTTTATTGCCACCAACCAGGAAGAATTTTCAGGTCTTGGGGCAAGGGTTCATTCCTATCGTATAAAACTGGATTATGGGATTGTCATAGATGTGACCCATGGAGAATATCCAGGGCTTGCAGAAGGTGAATATTTTAGCCTTGAGAAGGGTCCGGTGATTGCCCGGGGTGCAACCATTCCCCAGAAATTGTTCAAACTCCTTTTAGATAGTGCAAAGTCAAAGGAGATACCATATCAGATTGAAGCAATCCCTGGTTATACTGGAACTGATGCAGATGCGATCGCATTCAATAAAGAGGGGATACCAACCTGTGTCCTGGGCATTCCATTGAGGTATATGCATACACCGGTGGAGGTTGTCAGTTTGAAGGATATTGAGAGGACAGCCCGCCTGGTTGTTGAATTTATCAGGCGCATTTAATTTCAAAAATTTAAGAAAGGAGTAGATATGGATTGGGGTTTGAAGAATAGATTATCAAGAATAATAAAACCTGAGACAGGGAGGACGGTGATGCTCGCTGTTGACCATGGCTATTTTCTTGGTCCAACGAGCGGGCTTGAAATTCCAGCAAAAACAATAAGACCTTTATTGAGGTTTGCTGATTCCCTGATGCTCACAAGGGGTGTATTAAGAACTTCAGTCCCGGCAGATTTTGATATTCCCATTGTGCTCAGGGTCTCTGGAGGCACAAGCATCCTTTCAAAGGATTTGTCTAATGAAGGAATAACCACTTCTATAAAAGAGGCAATCAGGCTGAATGCCTGTGCTGTTGCACTTTCAATATTTGTTGGGTCGGAACATGAGAAGGAAACGCTCCTTGCCCTTTCTGAACTTGTAAATCAGGCTGAGGAATATGGCATTGCAGTTCTGGCGGTGACTGCGGTAGGCAGGGAGATGGAGCGTGATGCAAAATATCTGAGTCTATGCTGTCGCATTGCAGCAGAACTTGGTGCGCATTTTGTAAAGACTTACTATTGCGAAGAATTTGAGAGGGTTGTTGAGACTTGTCCTGTGCCGATTGTGATTGCTGGTGGTAAAAAGATTCCTGAGAAAGATGCACTACAACTTGCCTATAACGCAGTCCAGAAAGGGGCGGTTGGGGTTGATATGGGGAGGAATATATTCCAGTCTGAAGACCCTGTTGCAATGATACAGGCGGTAAGGGCAATAGTGCACAAGAATGCATCAGTGGATGAGGCTTATGAAATTTTTGAGAGGAAAAAAAGAAAGTAATTTTTATTATGCGCGTAGCAGTTTACTACAATAATCGGAACATCAGGATAGAGGAAAGACCTGTTCCGGAGATCGGTGATAACGAACTTCTGGTAAAGGTGATTGCCAGCGGGATATGTGGTAGTGATGTGATGGAATGGTATCGGGTAAAGAGCGCACCCAGGGTTCTGGGGCATGAAATTGCAGGTGAGATTGTTAAGGTCGGTAAAGACATCAAGGAGTTCAAAATTGGTGATAGGGTATTTGTTTCGCACCATGTTCCCTGTAATGAATGTAGATATTGTAAAAAGGGTTATCATACAGTCTGTGAGACATTAAAGAGGACGAATTTTGACCCGGGAGGGTTTTCAGAATACTTGCTCGTACCTGAGATTAATGTAAAATTTGGCACATTTTTGTTACCCGAACAAATCTCATTTGAAGAGGGCACATTTATTGAACCACTTGGTTGCGTAATAAGGGGTCAGCGATTTGCGGATATAAAAAACGATGATACAGTTCTTGTAGTAGGTTCGGGAATTGCTGGTATATTACATATCAAACTATTAAAGGCAAAAGGTGTTGAGAAGGTATTTGCTACAGATATAAACAAATTCCGCCTTGATTTTGCAAAGAAGTGTGGGGCAGAGGTAATAAATGCAAAAGAGGATGTCCCTGAGATGGTAAAAAAATTGAATAATGATAGGCTTGCAGATGTCGTAATTGTAAATACAAATGCGCTCAGCGCCTTTGAACAGGCATTTTCTTCAGTTGACCGTGCAGGGACTATCTTATTATTCGCTCCCACTGCACCTGAGGTGCGAATCCCTTTCCCATTATTTGACCTTTATTTTAAAGGTGTTAAGATAATATTCTCTTATGCAGCGGTAACTGTGGATATTTTAGAAGCAATTGAAATCTTAAAAAATAAAAAGATAGAGGTTACTGATATGATTACACACCGGCTAAGTCTTGATGAGATTCAAAAGGGTTTTGAACTTGTAGAAAAGGCAGACCGTTCATTAAAGGTAATCATAAAGCCATAATTACTGAAACAAGTTCAGTATCACGGAGAAGGAAAGCATCCCTCACCCTTACCCTCTCTGCCAAGAAAGGTGGGGGATTCCACTTTTATTATGTGTTTATGCCAGGGCTTCAAGTTTTTATCTCAGTTGGAAAACCGCTCTCTTTTTTTGTGATTACTTCGCCCGCCTTTGGCGGGCACTCCCCGCCACAAAGATTGCCGGGAAGAGGAAAAGAAAAAAAGGGGAAAATATTCCTTGACTTTTTTATTTTTTTGGTTAAAATATATACAATTACCACGGAATGAGGTTTTTTTATTATGAAGGTATTACTCATTGATGATAGTGTAGAGCGGATAAGTTTGCTCAAAGATGTTTTAAGTGGTGCTGGCTATGATGTAAAAACTGCCACAAATTGTATTGATGCCTTTAAAATTTTATATGAAAATGGTTTTGAACTGATAATTACAAGTATTTTACATCCAATCTATGAGGGGTTAAGCCTATGTTACCGTTTAAAGAGGGATGATAAGACAAAAGGAATTCCTGTGATAATCTACACCCAGGTTCCATTTGATAAATCAGACATTGAATTCCTCTCAAATCTTGGCGCGGATGTGGTTATAGACTTCAGCAAATCCGAAACAGAAATAGTTTCTAAGGTGAAGAATTTGATAGAAAATATACAAACAGGAACATTAAAAGTGAAATCTCCAATCTCCGGCATTGAAAAAGGACTTCTGCAGACTTATAGCCGGCATTTCCTGGAAAAGTTTGAAGGTGTGAGTGCAAAATACCAGACTCTCTTTGAGAGTGCAGCAGATGGGATTATGATTTTAAAAGATTATAAGTTTGTAGAGTGTAATAGAAAGGCACTTGAGATGTTTGGGTGCAGGGCTGAGGATATCATGGGGAAGTACCCTTATGAATTTTCTCCAGAAATCCAGCCTGATGGAATGGTATCAAAAGAAAAAGCAATAAGAATGATGGATGAGGCACTGAGAGGCAACCCTATTCTATTTGAATGGCGGCATAAGAGACTGGAGGGAAGTTTGTTTGATACCGAGGTCAGTTTGCGCAGGTTTGATTTACATGATGGGGTTTATTTGCTTGCTCTGGTGAGAGATATAACTGAAAGGAAGAGAATGGAAGAGCAATTAAGGAAGAGCGAGGAAATGTTCCGCACAGTATTTAACTCTGCCTTGGATTGTATATTTATAAAAAATAGGGCATTGAGGTATGTGATGGTGAATAAATTTGCAGCAGAGATATTCGGGTTGAGTCAGGAGGATTTTATTGGGAAATTAGATACTGAGATATTCGGTGAAGAGCAGGCAAAAATAATCAGTGCTGAAGACCAGAGGGTTCTCCATGGTGAGACTGTTGAATTAATAAGTAAGAGGATGGTGAAGGGAGTAGAAAGGGTTTTTCATTTTATAAAAGTTCCTCTTTATGATGAGAAAGGTGAGATTTGGGGACTTTGTGGTATTGCAAGGGATATCACTGAGATGGAAAAGATCAGGGAAGACTTGGTAAAGAGTCAGGAACGATTGAGATTGATATCTGATAATATCACCGAGGTGATTTTTATACTCAATATGGATTTAAAGTTTATGTATCTAACACCATCAATAAAGATTATTGGTTATGAGATTAAAGAATTGCTTGAGAATGGTATTGAAAAACTATTGACCAGGGAGTCTTATCTGGACGTAATGAAGGTATTAAAAGAGGAACTTGAGATAGAAAGATTACCAGTGAAAGATACTAAAAGATACCGCTCACTTTTACTCCAGATGAAGAAAAAGGATGGTTCTACAATCTGGGCAGAAACAAGTTTTAAATTTATCAGGGGCGAGGATGACAAGCCAGTCGGAATCCTTGGTGTAGCAAGGGATGTAACTGAGACATATGAGGCACACCAGGAATTGAATAGAAGTTATAAGCAACTTGATAGATTGCTTGAAGGTGCAGTTACTGCCCTTGCAGCAGCAGTTGAAAAGCGCGATCCATATACTGCGGGGCATCAGCGCAGGGTGACAGAGTTATGCCAGGCAATTGCCAGGGAGATGGGGTTATCTGAGAATGTTATTCATTATTTAAGAATTGCTGGGCTTCTCCATGATGTGGGTAAGATATATGTTCCTGCTGAGATACTTGCCAAACCAGCAACCTTAACACCTGCAGAGTTTGAGATAATAAAGACCCATCCCCAGGTTGGCTATGAGATATTAAAACCGGTTGATTTCCCCTGGCCCATACCTGAGATAGTGCTCCAACACCACGAGAAGAATGATGGCTCTGGTTATCCCCAGGGTTTGACCGGTGATAAGATAATGCTTGAGGCAAAGATTCTCTGTGTAGCAGATATCGTTGAGGCGATGATGTCACACCGTCCTTATCGTCCAGCATTGGGCATTGACCAGGCCCTTGAAGATATAAACAAAGGAAGGGGGATAAAATTTGATCCTGAGATAGTTGATATATGTATTAAATTATTCAGGGAAAAAGGATTCAGATTCTCAAAATAACCCTCAATTCTTTTTTATAAGGGCATAGACTGCACTCCCCAGTCCAATCGTTGATGCAACATAGAAGATGGTTATTCCCAGGATTAATATTAGGGTACCAAAGAATCCTCCCTCCTTCAATAACATTCCTATTATCAACACAATCATCGTTGTTAGCCACCCTATTGTGAATATAGCTATTCTGTTATTCAACTGCCAATTTAAACCCCTTATAACTTTCTCACCGAGAACATAAGAGAATCCGCTCAGACCAAAGATTATGGCGATGAAAAGGGCAATGATAAATGCAGGTATTATTGGAATGCCAATGATGGAGATGACAAATAATATTATTAGAGGCACAAAGAGAATTTCTATTCCAATTCCAATGGCAATACCTGTCCATATATAATTCTTCATTCGGTGTGCTATCTTTTCAACTACTGATGGAAATATCACAAGGCAGAGAAGGTTGAAGAGATAAAGGACTAATAAGAATGCGATGTATGAGACCGAGGTAATAAACGCTTTGAATGGATTCTGTTTTTGCCCTAATTTCAATAGATGGCTGATTCTTGGCATTACTTTGTCAATCTTGCCGATATCAAGGGTTGTTATCTTTCCTTTTACAATTGCATAATCAGATTTATCAACACTCCCACCGATTATAGCGATATCACCATCAATCACTGAACCAGAATCAAGTATGACACTCCCACCGGTCACTGCGACTTCGCCTTCAATATAACCCTTGTTCTTTATTGAACCACCTGCAACTGCAGCATCACCTGTTATCTTCCCTTTATTTTCAATTTCACCTCCAAATACTGCAATATCCCCATCAACCATCCCATTCACAATCACTGACCCGCCCATAATTGCAAGGTCACCATTAATGACTCCATCTATAGTTGCATTGCCACCGCTCACTGAGACATCCTCATTCAAAGTATCACCGGACTTCAGATAAAAATCTCCACTAAACTTATGGACACAAAGCTCTGCTTGTATCTCCTCTGCACCGACAAAGGGGATTATAAAGAATATTACAAAAAAGATTCTATTCATTTTGCCTCCATGATTAAACTTGAACCCCTCCATAGCCTTCCAATCAAAATGGTAAACATCCCTGTGCCGAAGAAGAGGACGAGGAGTCGGATAAAGAAGCCAAGATAGGGGATAAGATAGAGAATACTGATTATAACCATTCCAGGAAGAAAAGAGAGAAAAGGTGAGATAATTCCTTCTTTCTTAAATAATTTTATTAACCACTCACCAAGACCTGTGGCAAAGATAATACCAGAAATGTATGTAAGGGTAAAGAATACGAATAAGCCGAATATAGATATAGGAATTCCAATGATGGTAAAAAGGGTTATCACGATGAAGATAGGGAGAATGATTATTGTAAGAAATCCAGCACAAAGGCTCTTCCAGGGAGAAACGATTAAAATTTCATTCATCGTTCTGAAATGTTTTTTGAATGGGGCAATGAGGATTAGGCCGATTATGAGTTTACTTAAAAAAAGTATTGTCTTTAAAACCCTTTTAATCTTAGAACCCTTCTTCCCAATTTTCTCATCAACTTTTTTATACTCTGTCCTGCCCAGAATTGTTGCCCTTGAGTCAATGACTGGTTCCTTTTTTCCTTTTATTACCATATTATTCTTTACCAATGCTGTGGATTCAATGATAGCACCATCAGTTTCTATATCTGCGCTATTTATCTCGCCTTTTAATCTAAATTTACCCATTCTACCCTTTACCCTGCCCCCTATTCTTCCATTGACTATTATCTCTCCTCCATAAGAGAGGAGATCGTTATTTATTGAACTGGATTCGTTGATTTTTAGTTCTCCGCCGAAGAATAATAGATTCCTTTTGATATTACCATTTACATCAAGTTCTCCACAGAATGCCCATAAACTCCTGCATTCCTTTACGTCCACTTTTATACGTGCACCCCCTGTATAGATTGAACCATCAATCACATTCCAAATTTCAACTTCACGGGCAGAGGCAAATATATCACCATTTACCCTTCCCAAAATTTTTACAGAATTACCAATAGCAATGAGGTCATCATTGATAACCTCATCAGCACCAACAATAACATCCTTCCCTGACCTGAAGACCAGACTTTTTCCTGGTATTACAAGCAATAGGAGTAAAGTTATTATTGGAATTATTTTTATCCGTTTCATCTTGCCTCCTTCTTTATAAGTTTATCTTGAATCCTACCAATGGTATAGAATAAAATCAAGGAGATAAAGAGTGCAAAGAGTATTTCAAATTCGTTCATCTTTAGAAATGAGACTATTAAAAGACCCATGCCATTCCTAATGGATTTTATTTTTTCAAGAACACCAACTGCTCCTGGAAGAATAAATAGAACCTTTGAGAAAATTCGGTTTGGAATCGGTGAAAAGATTAATGATACGAGAGTGCATAGATATACTACCGAGAACACAGGGACGAGTTTTTCAAGAACTTTTGGTTTGACTACCCTGATCTTAGAAAGAATCCGTTCATTGAGATCTCCCTCTGGAAAGTATTCGGTCAGATTGAGCAATTCTTTCTGGACAAATTCCATCCCAAGATAGTATTCCTTGCAATCCGCACATTTATTAAGATGGTCATAAAGCATCCTTTCTTCTTCAATGGTAATCTCCCTGTCCAGTTTCTTATGAATCAGAATCTCAATCTCTTTATGCCTCATCCACTAATTATTACGCAAATTTTTCAAAAAAGTTTCACAATTTTCCTGCCTGTCATTCTGGATCGAGCGATAGCGGAGTGAAGAATCTTCTGTAGCGAGTAGAGCATTATATAGGGACTCAAAGAGGTCCTGGAACAAGTTCAGGATGATAAATTTTCTGCGAAAGGTGCGGCAACTCCAACTCCAATTATATTAAACCCATTGATTTTTATCCAATTCTATTTATTATTTTATGTGGCTTATACAGATAAGTTTGATATCATCGTCATAGGTGGTGGCCATGCAGGAATTGAGGCATCCCTGGTCTGCGCCCGTTCTAATTTTCCTACCCTCTTATTGACCTTGAATATAGACAATATTGGCCAGATGTCCTGCAATCCTTCAATAGGTGGCCTTGCAAAGGGCCATCTGGTAAAGGAGGTTGATGCACTCGGTGGTGAGATAGGTGTTCTTGCAGATAAAACCGCAGTCCAGTTTCGTATGTTGAATCGGTCCAAGGGTCCTGCAGTGTGGTCACCCAGGACGCAGAACGACCGCACACTATATAAACAACAAGCCCAGAAGACATTGATGAGTCAGAAGAATCTCTTTATAAAACAAGAAGAGGTGATTGAGATACTCACCGAGAATGGGAAGGTAATTGGTGTAAGAACCGGTATCGGGAATGAATATTATGCAAAGGCAGTGATCATCACAACCGGCACATTTCTGAATGGTTTGATGCATATTGGATTGGAAACCTATACAGGTGGAAGATTGGGTGAACCAAGGGCGAGCCATTTGAGTGACTCATTGAAAAGGCTTGGTTTTAATTTGGGCAGGCTAAAGACCGGAACCTCACCAAGGATAGCAAAGGAAGGAGTTAATATATCAAGGATGGAGATTCAGAATGGTGATGAACCACCAGAGCCATATTCATACAGGACTATTGAATTTAAATTGAATCAGTTGCCCTGTTATATTACAAGGACGAATGAGAATACACATAACATCATCCAGAAGAACCTTGACCGTTCACCTTTATACACGGGAAGGATTATAGGAATTGGGCCCAGGTATTGTCCATCTATAGAAACAAAGATTGTAAGATTTCCTGACCGGAAATCGCATATCGTTTTTGTTGAACCAGAAGGCTATGAATCAGGAGAATATTATCTAAATGGTTTATCCACATCCCTCCCCTATGATGTCCAAGTGGAGATAATCCATAGTATTCAAGGGCTTGAGAGTGCACAGATTACCAGACCTGGATATGCAGTTGAGTATGACTTTGTCTATCCAATCCAGTTATATCCAACCCTTGAGACCAAACTTATAAGGAATTTGTATTGTGCAGGCCAGATAAATGGAACATCTGGTTATGAGGAGGCATCTGCCCAGGGTTTTGTTGCCGGGATAAATGCGGTATTAAAATTGCAAAATAAGGAGCCATTTATATTGAAGAGGTATGAGGCGTATATCGGGGTTTTGATAGATGACCTTGTCACCAAGAATACGCTTGAGCCGTACCGGATGTTCACATCCCTTGCAGAGCACAGGTTGATTCTCAGGATAGATAATGTCTATGACCGGCTTATGCATTATGGGGTAAATTTTGGTTTGGTTAATGAGGATGATTATAATCGTTTTCTCAAAGAGCGGAAAGCAATTGATAAACTAATTTGTTTTTTAAAGGATATAATTGTAAAACCCGATGCAGTAAATCCATTGCTCGTTCAAAGGGGTGAACAGCCAATATCTGAAGAGTCTGGAGGGACGAATTTATTCCAGATTCTGAAAAGGCCCAATATCCACTGGGAAGACATAAAGAAATTTTTGAATGAACCGTTATCAGATAGGATTGGTTTTAGAGCCGAAATTGAGGTAAAATACGAAGGATATATAAAGAGGGAGAAAGAAATGATTGAAAAATTGAAGAACCTTGAACATATTGCAATTCCAGAGGATTTTGATTTCAATAATATCAAGGGGCTTTCAAATGAGGCAAAGAGTAAACTGAGTGAAGTAAGGCCCAAAAACCTTGACCAGGCATCAAGGATCCAGGGTATTGGTCCTGTTGATATATTAATTCTTTTGATGTATCTAAAGAAGGGATGAGTTATGAATGACGAGATGATAAAATTTCTTGAAAAGAAGATGTTTATCCTTGATTCAGTAATGGGAGGGCAGTTTCTCATCGTTTATGGAAGGATATATGAGCCACTTGAGAAGACAATTGAGGAGATAAAGGATTATTGTAGCATTTATGGTTATACACCATTATTCAGTTATGAAGGCATTTATCATAAGGTGATGATTGGGGTTACACCAGAAGTCGTTGATCAGCCAAGATTGTGGGTGAATATATTACTATTCATTGCGACCATCTTCACAACCCTCCTTGCGGGTTCATTTAATAGTGGTGGTAATCCATTTGAAAATTTTTCTGATATACTTTTAGGTGTGCCTTTCTCCTTTTCCCTTATGGCAATCCTCACCTGTCATGAACTCGGGCATTATTTTGTTTCAAGAAAATATGGAATGGTTACAAGTTTACCCTATTTTATTCCTGTCCCATTCCATTTTTTAGGGACATTCGGTGCAATTATACGGATGAAGTCAATCGTGCCTTCAAGAAGGGCATTGTTAAGGATTGGTATGGCGGGCCCCATCTGTGGATTTCTGGTTTCAGTTTTAATCTCAATAATCGGTATCGCCATTTCTGAGGTGAGGGAGGTTCAGGCAACAGGTACATATCTTAGACTCGGTGATTCATTATTATTCTATCTTTTGGGCAAAATCCTCCATCCTTCTATTCCTGAGAATGCAGATATATTCCTGCACCCTATGGCTTTTGCAGGATGGATTGGCTTTCTGGTTACATCAATGAATTTAATACCAATTGGCCAACTTGATGGTGGGCATATTGCATATAGTGTATTATTGAAAAAGCAGAAAAGATTATACCTGCCCTTGATTATCTTATTCATTGGACTGGGGATTTTATGGCCAGGATGGATTGTCTGGGTCTTCCTCGCATTCATCCTTACCCGACGCGAACCTCTTATTCAGGATGCGATCACACCATTAACAAGGCAAGATAAAATTTATGCCCTCATCACACTAACAGTCCTGATTCTTACATTCATTCCCCAACCATTTTCAATCTTTTGAAATTATTCTCTTTTTCTAATATCCAGGTATGTGCCGATTAAAAAACCGATTATAATTAAAAATAAAATCAAGAGTGTTCGCCAAAATCCCACAGTGGCCAAAAAAATTCCAATAACTCCAGCAATGATTGCACCGATTATTCCCTTATTAAATTTCTCCATAGGATATTGTATATATCTTTGAATTATTGTCAAGTGTAAGTAAGTCTCCATCTCACTTTTAAACGCTTTTATCCGGGAAGGTATATAATTGTTAAATAATTGCGTATTTGCGGAGTGAACCTGCCACTCCATCTTTGATTCAGAAAGAACCGATAGTTCATCTATTGAGGTAATAGAGATAGGCAGAGGCCCCAGACGCTGAAAATGAATCAATTTTTGTTCCAAGGATATTTAGATAACTCAAAAATATTTTTTCTTCATTCGCACCGAGATGAGTGGCAATGTGGGAGAATAAAAACCACACGCGTTTTCCTTTTAATCTTTCAATATCCCTGTAATAACCAGTCCAATCATCCCTTGATTCTATACCCGGAATATAATCATCACCCAGGCGAGGAAATTTTTTTTGATAATATTTATAAGCATTTACTGCTCCGTAATAGACATAGATGATATCATCCCCTCTCTTATTCTTATTCACATATTCCAGAACCGGTCTTAATTCCTCAGGTGCCCGTGGTTTGATGAGATGAAAACCAGAAATTGTTAGTGGATGCAAAAAAAGTAGTAATACAACCAATATCGCAATTATCTTTGATTCTTTCTTTAAAATTTCATATAGCCTTGATAATCCAGCACTAACAAATAAAATTATAGAAGCATTGATAAATAACAATACCCTTCCTTCAAAAGGATATAGTCTAAAACTTGAGGCGAGTATGGTAATAAATAAGGGTATTAGAAAGATAAAGCAGTATTCCCTTTTATTATTCCATAAGGATGCTACTCCTATAAAGAATGATAGTGCCGCAAGAAGGATTTCGTAGATAGAAAAACCACCCGGATTTTTGAATATGCGGAGAAATGCATAGATGATTTGATAGAATTCTTTTAAAGACTTCGGGGGTAATGGAATAAAGGCGCTATGCCAGAAATCAAGAAGTTCTCTTTGTGTTGTATAATACCGTAGGCACATCAAATAATTTAATAAAAGGTTTGATGCCCAAACCAGGGTGAGGATTATAATAATGACTAACGCCCTATAATTTCTGGATTTTACTGTTCTGTATATTAAAATTAATCCAGAACCAATGAATATAAATAATGAGGGAAATGAGAACCATGTGGTGATTATACCGGTTATGCCCAGGACGATTATATCCCTGCATTCTGAATTGCTCCTTAAGGTTTTTATGGCTAATAAAAATAATAATAGTCCAAATAATACATCACTTGAATAGGGTTTGACCTCAGATGAAAAGTAGATGAGATGGTCATTTATCACAAAGAATGAGAGTGCAAGAATACAAATCCTGAAATCATTAAGATGTTTTAAGACCTGGTAAAAAAAGAAGGATGCGAGGATGCCGCTGAGGAGCGGGAATAAACGCAAGGTGTATTCATTATTACCAAGGATATTTACAAAGAATTTCTCAATAAATAAGAATCCAATAGGTGCAGATTGGACATAATCAAGAGGCCTTAACAAATCAAAATATGACCGCATTATTATATTCATTGCAAGTGGTGCCTCGCCTTCGGTCAATGAGCGATTATAGAGATACTGGGCAACGCGTAAGATTATTCCCAGGAGGATTAAAATTACAGGAAGGAATCGGGCATATTTTTTAAGATTTAATTCCATTGAGGGATTATAATTATTTATTTAGCGGTGTCAACTGTGGCTGATTTTCCGCTTGCCTTTTTATTCTATTGACATTATATTTTTATTGATTACCATATTCTAATGATTGTGGATTTTATATATCTTTTGATATTCTCCACACTTGTTAAAGCCCGGGATCCACTGGGTAATGATATTTCAGGCGATGAACAGATTGGCATTGTGAACCAATTTTTAAAAAAACCATTAGTGGTAAGAATAGTTGATGAGAAAGGGATAGGAATTCCAGAGACTCCAGTAATTTTTTCAATTCTCAAAGAACCTTCAGAAAATTTAGTTTCAAATCATAAAACGGTAATTGAACCAGAGACTGTATATACGGACTATGAAGGTTATGCAAAAACTAATGTCAGAGTGGGTAGTGCCCGTGGTGATTACTACATAACTGCCCGACATAATAATGAAATGCTTGTCTTCCATATTACAGGTTTGAGAAGGGATTGGATTTTGATGCTTGTTGTATCCCTCATAGGTGGTTTGGCATTATTTATTTTTGGAATGAATTACGGAAGTAAGGGTCTTATTCGCGGACTCGGTTATAAGACAAGGGATTTATTATTCAATCTTACAAGTAAGAATATAACTGCACTTTTAAGTGGATTGGTAGTAACGGTGATATTCGGTTCCTGCACCGCAACTGCATCATTACTGATAAAATTTGTCTCTGCAGGATTTGTCCAGTCAATTTCAGCACTGGCAATTTTGCTTGGTGCAAACATAGGTGCTACAATCACAGTCCAAATATTATCTTTCAATATAATGGATTATGCACTTATCATTGTGGCTACAGGTGTCTTTTTGAGAATGCTTTTCTCTAATTTTAGAAATATTGCCCAGTTCATCTTTGGTTTTGGACTTTTATTTTTTTCTTTGAAGATTATCTCAATGGGTATCAATGATGTAAAATATCTTCCGGGCTTTTCAGGGTTTATAAGTTATCTTGACAAGAACATAATCCTTGCTATTCTTTTTGGAGCGGTCGGTTCATTTATATTCCGCTCAAGCACCGCGGTCATTGGTTTAATTCTGGTATTGGGATTTGAATCTGTTATTTCCACAAAATCCGCATTTAATCTGTTGTTAGGGGCAAACATCGGTGCTACAATATTTCCGATTTTGATCTCGGATTCAATCTACGCAAAAAGGGTTACACTCGGGAATTTCATATTCAAATTTGTTGGTGCTTTGATACTTCTGTTTTTGATTAATAATCTTTATTTTACTCCACCCGGTGACAATGTAGCACGCCAGATTGCAAACCTCCATACAATCTTCAACCTTTTGGCTGCCTTTCTATTTTTACCATTACTCAACCCATTCGCCAGGCTAATGGAATTTTTGATTCCTGAGACAAAGGAGAATATGCTCAGGATAAGAAGGCTTGACCCATCATATATTGACACCCCGGCAATAGGGATTGCCCAGGCAATGATGGTGATAATTGATATGGCTGAAAAGACAATAAAGATGCTTGAGGATAGTATAAAGGTCTTTGAGAAGAAAGACATCGTTTTGAGAAAGGAGATAATCCAGTCTGATGATGATATTGACCGGATTGAGGAATCTGTTAATCCATACCTCTCCCGTCTTAATCCTGAGGAGATGGACCAGGGTGTGAGGAAGATGCAGATTGGACTCCTAACGATAACCGCAGAACTTGAACATATCGGCGATATCATTTCAAAGAATTTAATGAGTTACGCAAAGAAACAGATTGATGAAGGTATGGAGTTTTCAGCAGAAGGTTTTGCCCAGATTAAGGAGTTTCATAAATTCGTTCTTGATACTTTGAGAATGGCGATATCAAGTTTGACAACCAGGGATAAAAAACTGGCGAAAGAGGTTATTCATAGAAGGAAAAAAGGGCTGGATATAGTAAAGGATTTTGAAATTAAACACCTTGAGAGATTACATCGTGGTTTGAAGGAAAGCCTTGAGACATCTACGATACACCTTGATATTTTAAGTGACCTTGAAAGAATAAATTTTCATGCAACAGAAATCGCAGGGGTTGTTGAGGGGTTTGTATGAGGGCGAGATATTATCTCCCGGCCTCAATAGTCTTACTCATTCTTCTGGGGCTATTTTTGACCTTTGGTATTATAAGCAATCAAAAGGCAATGCTTTCATTTTTCAAAGAAGAGGCACATTCAATCTTATCAATAATAGCCCTTTCCCAGGAAAATTCCATCTTCGCTGAAGCAGAAATAGAAGAAAAGATAGTTGATAATTTGGTCAGTATAATTTCCTATCTCAATGATACAGGATACAGGAAAGAGATACTTAATAGTATATTACAGAATTTTAATCTCAGTTCAATAGTGGTCTATGACCTTAATAATAAAACGATTATCGCAAAATCTGGCAATCCCTATGAGATTGATTATGAGAATTTTGCTGGGGCGGAGAAGATAAAGTACTATTATTTTACTGTTCTTAATGAACGTTATATCAGGTTCCTGTATAGGGGTGGGCAATTTGCCTTTCAGATTGAATTGTCTGCAGAAGAGATAAAGAGATTCAGCAAGACATACGGTATCGGGAATATTCTCAATCAGTTGGTGAGTAATCCTCTTGTAAATTATGTTGTCCTCCAGGACCTCCGGGGAATTATATTTGCTACACCCAATATAAAATCAATGTCTAAAATTCAGGATGATTCATTGCTTTTGAAGGCACTACAGAGGGGTGAAGAAGTCTCAAGGATATCAAATTTTGGAAATAAAAAAATTCTGGAGATGGCAATGCCCTTTGTTGTTGAAAATGATACAATTGGTCTATTCCGTATAGGAATGAATCTTGATAACTATTACCGGCATCTGAGAAATACCTATATCCAGTTAGTCTTAATGTTTATAATCCTTTTGATCGGCGGTATATCCATCCTCGCAATTATTATAAAACACCAGAATTTTCAGATGCAGGAACAGTTTTTTTCTCATATCCTTGGTGCAATAGAGGAGGGAGTTTTACTTGTTGACCAGCGGATGATGATAAGAGGCATAAATAACATGTTCAGCAGGATTACTGAGATAAAGGGCGCACCCGTTTTAAATAAAAGGTATGAAGAGGTATTCAGTGGCGACCCGTTCTTAATAAATCTTGTGCATCAAACCAAAAATCCAGTTGAGGAAGAAAAAATAATATTCAAGAAGATAATTCGCTATACCACATATCCACTTTTTACTCCTGATAAGAAATTTATGGGAACGATTACAATATTACACGACATGACGAAGATAAGGGAGCAAGAGAAGGAGGAGGAGGAGAAGGAGAGGCTCAGTTTTCTTGGTAATCTCGTTGCAAATTTCGCCCATGAGATAAAGAATCCATTGAATGGGCTGGCAATTGCAGCCCAGAGATTGAAAAGGGAATTTCCAGCAGAAAACGAGCAATATAATCAACTCCTCTCAATGATTATAAAAGAGATTGATTCAATGACGAAGATTTTAAATGATTTTTTAACCCTGGCACGACCCAGGATAAAAGAGAAAAGGGAGTTCAATATGAGTGAACTCATCAAGGAAATCGGAGATTTAATCAGACACCAGGCGATGGAGAAGAACATCAGATATATAGAAAGGGTTGATGATGGAGTCTCCATTAAAGGCAGTCCAGAAGATATAAAAAGGGCAATAATGAATCTCCTCCTTAATGCAATTGAGGCAGTCTCTTCCGAATCTATTACTCAGCCCCAGGTCTTTGTTGCACTTGAGAAGAGAAAGAAAAATATAATCGTTAAAATAAGCGATAATGGTCCAGGTATCCCTAAACAGTTGTTGAAAAAGGTCTTTGAGCCATATTTTACAACAAAAAAAAGTGGAACAGGGCTTGGATTATTTATTGCCCATAAAATAATCCAAGAACATAATGGGAGGATAAGTATTAAAAGCCAGGAAGGAAAGGGTACTGCCTTTACGATAATACTGCCTAAAAATGGACAAGAAGAATAAGATTATTGTGCCAAACCACGAGATCAATGATAGATTTAAAACCCCTTCTTGACTTTCAGTAAAAAATGGTGATAATTAAGAGATAGGGAGGTCTTATGCAACGAATTCTAATACCTATTTTAATATGCAACTTTATTTTTGGCATGGGTGGCAAAATAGATTTGCCAGAGCCACCAGAAGGGGATGTAAAAAAGGTAGTTGATGGGAATAACCGTTTTTGTCTCAATCTCTATAAGAATCTATCAGAAAGAGAAAAAGGGAATATCTTCTATTCACCATTTAGTATCACAATGGCAATGGCGATGGTCTTTGAAGGGGCAAAGGGATGGGTTGCAGGTGAGATACACGATGTTTTTGGATTTCCCCTGGAGAATAGGATTCGTCAGGAAACCTTTCGGTATTTGTATCAGGAGCTGAACAAAAGGAATGCAAAATATGACTTAAATATTGCTAATGCATTATGGATACAGAAATATTATACGATATTACCCGAATACTTAAAGGTAATTCAAAAATACTATGATGGCTATGCACGGAATGTAGATTTCATTTCCCAGACCGAGCAGACAAGGAGGATGATAAACCAGTGGGTTGAAGAAAAGACCAGAAGAAAGATAATAGACTTGATTCCACCTGGTTCTCTTGACAGGAATTCAAGGCTGGTGATTACGAATGCGATATATTTTAAAGGTAGATGGGTAAGGCAATTTGATAAGTCACTTACTACAGAGGAGGATTTCTGGGTAACTGAATCAAAATCAATAAAGGTTCAGATGATGAAGTTGGTTGACCCTAAAGCAAGGTTCAAATATGCTGAAACCGATGAACTCCAGATACTTGAACTTCCTTATGAGGGTGATAATTTATCAATGATTATCTTTTTGCCCAGGAAGAATGATTTAAGGGTAATTGAGAATAAATTCTCCTTAGAACAATTGGAAGAATGGAGAGAACTTTTGAAGGAAATTAGGGTAGAGGTCTACATTCCCCGTTTTACATTCCGGACCAGGTATGACCTAACTGCAAACTTATGCCAGCTCGGTATGCCCAATGCATTCGCACCCCACTGTGATTTCTCAGGAATAGATGGGACGAAGAATCTCTATATAAAAGCAGTTGTCCATCAGGCATATGTAGATGTAAATGAGGAAGGAACCGAGGCAGCAGGGGCAACCGGTGTGGTCGTGGGGATAACCTCGGTCGGGCCAGCAGTTCCAATCTTCAGGGCCGACCATCCATTCATCTTTTTAATCCAGGATAAGAATGGAAATATACTCTTCTTCGGACGTGTTGTTGAACCACAGGTATAAAATGGCTTGCCGTGCGGATTGTATAAAGGATGATAATGGATATTGGTAGAGTAGAAATTTGGAGTATGATGCTTTATCCCATACAGTAAGGGGCAGAGAATGAAGATAGGGATATTGATTGCCTCAGAGCGCAGGAATGGCAATTGTGATTTGCTGGGTAAATATGGGGAAAGATTTATAAAAGGGATTGGGGATGAATCGGAAGTAATATATCTTAAGGATTATGATATAAGACAGTGCCAAGGCTGTATGTCCTGTGTCTTTAAAAACACGAAATGCAAGATTGATGATGACCTTTATAAACTTGCTGATAAGATTATCAATATTGATGGAATTTTGCTCCTCGCACCCACCTATGTCCTTACCATCCCTGGAAAATTGAAGATCTTCCTTGATAGATTCCTTTGCCTTTATCCATTGATAAGAGAAAGATACTACAGACCTGCAGTGAGCATTGGAATTGCTTCACCGATTGACTGGAATCAGTTCCAGCTTCCTATTATGAATATGCTACTCCTTGCAATGGGATACTGGATTGTAGATAGTTTCTTTCTTTATGGTGCAGGACAGGGTGAAGCGCTCCTGGGTGATAATATAAAAAGGTTTGAAGGTTCAATAAAGAGATTGTCGGGTGCAAGTTGGACTCCGTATTCTTCTATTATTTCAAAATACTGTCCGATTGATTTCTGCACCTACTTTGAAAGAATTAATGGTAATATGTATCGCTGTCCGGTATGCCTTACACCAGCAAGATTGGAAGCAGATGGTTTTTACTTTGATGCAAAGGATCTAAATAAGCATCGCTGGACAAAAGATAAGATGAGGGAACACTTTGAAGAATGGATTCTGATAACAAAAGAAAGATTTAGAAAATTATTGCCTGAGATATATAGAAAAAAGAAGGAACTCGGATTATTCTAAGGATTATGGTCTTGACAGGGAAAAAAATATAATTATAATTAGCAATGAAAGGGGGTGATAAGGGAATAAAAAATCTGGAAGCATTATAAAAAATCTGGAAAAAAAGAAAGGAGATGGAAATGAGAAATATAATCCTCTGTCTATTAGCATTCATCCTTGTAGGTCTTGCCCAGGCAAGGGCATTGATTGACCCACAACTTGAAGAGGTCATTGCCCGAACCCAGGGTAATGACCAGATAGAAGTGCTTATCGTTTTGAATGAACAATCAGATGAGGATTATCTGCGGAATCTCGTTGCAGACTTACCCCGTCGTGAACAGAGGTATCCTGTAATAAACTATCTGAAAGAACTTTCTGCAAGGACCCAGGCGCCACTCATAAATTACCTTACCCTCCAGACCCAGGCCAATAAGGTATCTGATATCCAGTCATTCTGGATAGTCAATGCGATATACTGCAAGGCTACACCGGATATAATCAATGAGATCGCAAACCAAAAAGATGTGGCATTCATTGCCTATCCTTATATTGTGAGTGAAAATATCCTCCTGACTGTTGGAAACCCGGTTCCTGTTGATATCCTTGATTACAGGACAAAAGAGTGGAATATCCGCAAAATTGCTGCAGACTCCTGCTGGGCAGCAGGTTATAAAGGCCAGGGTGTTATCGTAGGGATAATTGATACCGGTGTCAATTATAATCACCTTGACTTAAGAAACCATATGTGGAATGACCCGAATTATCCCAATCACGGCTGGAATTTTGAATTGAATAATAATGACCCGATTGATGTATCAGGGCATGGAACACACTGTGCAGGCACAATCGCATCTGATGGTTCTGCAGGTGATTCCTGCGGTGTTGCACCCCAGTGTTCAATAATGGTCTGCAGGGTGAGGACATCAATCGCTTATCCGATGCCCGATACTATCTCAGAAAAGAATGTCCTTGACGCAATGCAGTTTGTAATTTCGCCACCACTCTCACCAACCCATGGTGCTGATGTTGTTTCAATGTCTCTTGGCTGGTATGTTGCCTGGACACCGAGAAGGAGTATGTGGAGGAAGGGTGTGACCAATGTCGCCCTTGCCGGTATTCCATACTTTATTGCCGCAGGCAATGAACGTGGCTCCGCAGGTTCTTATTGTCCGGTCCCTTATAATCTTCGTTGCCCTGGTGATGTGCCACCACCCTGGCACCATCCATCAGAGGCACAGGGCAGGCTTGGTGGTGCAATCTCTATAGCCGCAACAGATAGTAGTGATGTCCTTGCCTCATTCTCTTCCTGCGGCCCATCCTGCTGGGAAGATGCACCCTGGTACTGGGACTATCCATTCAGACCAGGTCCAGGAATACTAAAGCCTGATATAGCTGCACCAGGAGTAAACATTACCTCCTGTGCATATAATAATAACTCTGGTTATCTCAGTGGCTGGAGCGGGACCTCAATGGCAACACCACATTGTGCTGGACTTGCTGCCTTGATGCTTTCCAAGAATCCAAATCTTACGGTTGCCCAGATTGATAGTATAATGCAATTCACTGCCCTTGATTTAGGAACTGCAGGTAAGGATACAATGTATGGTGCAGGAAGGATTCGGGCAAAGAGGGCCCTTGATTTTACACCATCTGGTTCATTACCGGATCTGAGATTGGCAGAAATTGGAACTGTTGTCCTTGACCCTCCAACAAATGGGAATAACAATGGCTTCTTTGACCCATCAGAAAGGATTACCCTTGTTGATACGATTATCAACCTTGGCACTGCGACAGCAACGAATGTGACAGGCAAATTGCGGACCACAAATACCCATATCACAATCCTTGATTCCACTGCTACCTTTGGAACCATTAATCCAAAGGCAAAGGGTCATAACGGTGCAGACCCATTCGTGCTCCAGGCAGATACACTTATTCAAATCGGAACCCTTGTCCCATTTGAACTTGAATTGACCTCTGGCACTTATACAAGAAAACTCTATTATCAACTAAGGATGGGCTCGGTATGTGGTCCTGATAGTGCAGGCTACTTTGTCATTGATAATACCGATAGTTTCTATACTGAAAGGCCTGTCTATAACTGGATAGAGATAAATCCTAATTATGGTGGACCAGGAACATCAATCGGTGCTGGTGGACCGATGGTGACGAGAAGGATCCGGTCACCATTTGTGATAAGGCATTATGCAAAGAGATTGGGAGCAACTGCTAATGACAGCATTTCAGTCTGCACGAATGGCTGGATTTCTTTTGGCACACAGACAATCACTGTCCAGCACAATAGCATTCTGCCTAAGGTGTACGATTATGGATCCCAGGTTTCAGCACCGAATATGGTTGCAGCATTCTGGGATACACTGAATACAGGTTCTACTGGAAGCACCTGGTGGTATTATAATGATGTAGCGAACCATCGGTTTATCATCCAGTATGATTCAGTCACTGGTTCAGCAAATAACAGACTCACCTTCCAGATTATTATCTATGATTCAACACTTGCTGGTCCAGGCTTGAAGAACGACATTGTAATACAGTATAAGCGGGTGACTGAACCAACCACAAGTTGCACAGTCGGTCAGCAGGATTCATTAAAGAAGTATGGGATAACCTATCTCTTCAACAATATGTATGATACAGGTGCAGCACCTCTTGTAAGTGGCAGAGCAATTAAGTTTACAACCAAGCAACCGAGGATGTTGAACTGGATTGCGGTTGAGGAATTCAGTAATTATGTTGACCCAGGCACAAAACGGATAAGCCTTGCCCCGAATCCGAGCCATAAATCCGTTAATGTTTATTATACTGTTGATAACAAGGCAAAGGTCAGTTTGAAGGTCTATAATACCCTTGGACAACTCGTTCACACACTGGTGAATGAGACTAAAACACCTGGAGTATACAGTATAAAGTGGAATGGTGATGATGAATTCGGTCGTGAGGTGAGTTCAGGTGTTTACTTCTTTAGCCTCAGGATAGGAGATAAGGACTACAATACGCGCGGAATCCTGTTGAAATAAAAAGAGAAAAGGGGGTGGTTTCCACCCCCTTTTTCTTAAATTACCTGTTATTTGAGGAAGGAGGAATGAAGAGTTAATTTTGAATCTTGACTTCTTTTAAAATTTGGATAAAATATAAATCTATGCTTTTTAATTTAATTATCAGAAATTCTATAATTTTATCGTCAGGAGGTCTACGTGGTGGATCCAATTGCTGATATGTTTACTATTATCAGGAATGGATGTCGCGCTAATAAGCCTGAAGTGGTGGTGCCTTATTCTAAGTTGCACATGGAGATTCTACGGATATTGCTTGAAGAAGGGTTTATAAATAACTTTACACTGGATTCTGAGAAGAATCCACGCAGGATTACGGTAATGCTCAAATATTCAAAGAATGGTGAGTCCGTGATCCGAGACATTCAAAGGGTTTCTCGTTGTTCACGCAGGGTTTATGTTTCTAAGGACGAGATACCGTCAATCCTTAATGGAATTGGTGTGGCGATACTTACCACTTCAAAAGGGGTTATGAGCGACCGGGATGCGAGGCGGAAGAAGGTTGGCGGTGAAGTAATTGGTTATGTTTATTAAAAAGGAGTTCTGATGGCAAAACTGAGAACAAAACCAATACCGATCCCGGATAAGGTAGAGGTCCTGGTCAATGGTCAGGAGGTAATGGTTAAGGGCCCCCTTGGTGAATTAAAGATGAAGATTGCTGAGTGTGTCAGGGTTGAACTAAAGGACAGAACAGCACGTGTATTAACCAATGATGAATCAAAACTGGCTCAAGGAATTCAGGGAACCACCAGAACTTTAATATTAAATATGATAAAAGGGGTAACAGAAGGCTATTCAAAAACCTTGATTGTTCAAGGAACAGGGTACCGTGCACAGAAGACGAACGAAGGCCTCCAGTTATTTGTAGGTTTTACGAAACCTGTGAATTTTCCATTGCCACAGGGCGTGAAATGTGAATTACAGACTGTAAAGACCGCGGACAAGGGTGACCTGACCCATATCATCCTCAAAGGGATTGATAAAAAATTGGTTGGTGAGGTTGCGGCACAGATAAGGAAGATTCGTATTCCTGATCCCTATAAACATAAAGGGATAAGGTATGCAGATGAGGTATTACGCAAGAAGGTTGGTAAGCGCGCAGCAGTTGGTCAGACTGCATAGAGGTGTGAAATATGAGATTGAGTGGTAGATTGAGAAGGCATGCAAGAATTAGAAAGAAGATAATGGGAACTCCAGATAAACCAAGGCTCTGTGTCTTCAGGAGTAATAGGCATATCTATGCCCAGGTAATTGATGATACAAAAGGTATTGTGCTCTGTGGGTATGGTTCAGTGAATAAACCAGAGTTTAAAGGTAAAAAACCCGTGGAGATTGCCCGTGAAGTTGGAAAGAAGATTGGAGAAATAGCCTTGGCAAAAGGGATTAAAACCGTCTGTTTTGACCGTGGTGGATATAAATACCACGGTCGTGTAAAAGCCCTTGCTGAAGGCGCACGTGAGGTAGGATTGAAGTTTTAGAGGAGTGTCCAATGCAGGAAAATAATGTTGAATTGATTGAAAGGCTCGTAGAATTAAAAAGGGTGTCAAAGGTTATTAAAGGTGGGAAAAGGTTGAAACTATATGCCTGTGTTGTTGTCGGGGATGGTGCAGGCAGGGTTGGCATAGGCCATGCAAAATCTGCTGAGGTAGCACCAGCAATTAAGAAGGCAACCGAGATAGCAAAGAAGAATATGGTAAAGATTGATGTTGTTGATGGAACGATACTCCACCCAGTCATGGGTAAGTTTTCGGCAAGCAAGGTTCTTCTTAAACCAGCCCTGCCTGGTAGCGGGATTATTGCCTCCAATTCCGTGAGGGCGGTTTGTCAGGCTGCAGGGATTAAGGATATTCTCTCAAAGGCTTTTGGTTCAAGGAATCCCACCAACCTTGCTATGGCTACTATAAAGGCATTGAGGTCAATAAGGGGATTGCAGACCGTGGCTGAAATGCGGAATAAACCAATTGAATATTTTTTGAGGAAGAGATATGAAAAAGATAAAAGTGATTCTAAAGAAGAGTCCAATTGACAAGGTTAAAAAACATAAACTAACCATCAAGGCATTAGGTTTAAGGAGGATAGGGCAATCAAGAGTCCTGCCTGATAATCCAGCGGTTAGGGGTATGATAAGGCAGGTTTCTTATATGGTTGAGGTAATGGAGAATGTAAATGAAACTGAGTGAACTTAGACCAAAACAAGGTAGTGTTCACAGAAAGAAGAGGCGTGGATGTGGGCCTGGTTCAGGCCATGGTAAGACATCCTGCCGTGGACACAAAGGGCACAAACAACGTTCTGGGTACAGGGTGAAGATGGGATTTGAAGGTGGGCAGATGCCACTTACCAGGCGCCTTCCTAAAAGGGGATTCCGAAATTATACAAAAGAAGAGTTTGAGATTGTGAACCTCTTCCAGTTAAATAGATTTTCTCCTAACACTGAAATTACCCCTGAGTTTTTAAAGGAGAATGGTATTATAAAAGGCGATTTAAAACTGAAGGTTTTAAGCCAGGGGGCCCTTGAGAAACCGCTTATTATAAAAGCACATGCATTTTCCCGTAAGGCAGAGGAGAAGATAAAGGCAGCAGGTGGAAGGGCGGAGTTGATTATATGATGTCCGCAATCCAGAATATCTTCAAGGTTCCGGATTTGAAGAAGAAGTTACTATTTACCCTTGGGGCAGTTGCTATCTACAGGCTTGGTGCACACATACCACTGCCCGGGATAAATGCCAAGGCATTGGGACTTCTGATGCAGCAATTGAAGCAGCAGGGTTCACTATTTGGTATGTATGACATATTTGTTGGTGGTGCATTGTCACGGGCTGCGATACTGTTCCTCGGGGTTATGCCTTATATTTCTGCTTCAATCATCTTCCAACTCCTCGGTTCGGTATTCCCCCAGATTGAAAAATTACAGAGAGACCAGGCAGGAAGGCGTAAGATAACACAGTATACAAGGTATCTCACAGTTGGACTTGCAGCATTCCAGGCCTTTGGTATTGCTGTATACCTTGAGATGCAGAAATTTCCTACTGCAACAGGGGTTGTGCCTATTGTATATGAACCGGGCTGGATGTTTCGCTTCTCTGCTGTCCTCACCCTTACCTGTGGTGCAATCTTCGCAATGTGGATTGGAGAGCAGATCACAGAAAAGGGGATTGGCAATGGCATTTCTTTCCTTATATTTATCGGATGCCTTGATGAGTATCCGATCTATTTCCTCAGGACTGCCCAACTTGTTGCTACCCAGGGACTTTCCCTCCTCCATCTAATTGTGGTGATAATCATTATGATACTTATCGTTGCTGCAGTGGTCATAATGACCCAGGCAACGAGGCGGATACCGGTTCAATACCCAAAAAGGGTTATCGGTAGGAGGATGTATGGAGGGCAGTCAACATTCCTGCCTTTAAGGGTAAATACTGCAGGTGTAATCCCGATAATCTTTGCCCAATCCCTTGTGGTCTTTCCCAGCACAGTTGCAGCATATTTTCCGAATTTGAAGTATATCGCGGAAATATTCAGACCGGGCTTCTGGGCTTATGATGTGCTCTTCTTTATTTTGATCGTCTTTTTTACATATTTTTATACATCCATCGTATTCAATCCTACTGAACTCGCTGAGAATATGAAACGATATGGTGGATTCATTCCTGGTATAAGACCGGGACGGAATACCGCTGATTATGTGGATGGAGTATTATCAAAGATAACATTACCAGGGGCGCTATTCTTGGGTTTCATCGCCCTTGTTCCCTGGTATTTGATTAATTATCTGAAGGTTCCATTTTATTTTGGTGGCACAACCCTTTTGATTATTGTTGGTGTTGCCCTTGATACAGTCCAGCAGATTGAAACCCAGTTGTTAATGTATCACTATGAAGGTTTTATGAAGAAAGGAAGGATAAGGGGTAGACGTTGATGGTATTCCTTTTTGGTCCTCCTGGTGCTGGAAAAGGAACCCAGGCTGACCTCCTTGCCCAGCGGTATAATTTCAAGAAGTTTGTGATGGGCGATATCTTGAGAGAGGAGGTTGCCCTTGGTAGCCCACTGGGGAAGAAGGTTGAGGAATACTTGAAGAATGGTATGCTGGCTCCTGATGAAATTATTTTTGAAGTTGTAGAGGATTTTATCATGGAGAATCTGAATGAATATATACTTTTTGATGGTTTCCCAAGGAATTTGAATCAAGCAGTGGAACTTGAGAAACTCTTGGCACGCCATAACAAGAAGATTACACTTGCAATTGAACTCCAGCTCTCTCCTGATGAAGTAATTAAAAGGATTCTTGCACGGCTTTATTGTCCGAAATGTGGTGCGGTCTACAATGAAATCTCCAATCCACCAAAGGTTAAAGATACATGTGATGTATGTGGTGGACATCTGGAAAAGAGGAAAGATGACAATCCTGAAACAATTAGAAATCGTCTTAAAGTTTATGAAGAGATGACCAGACCTCTGACCGAATACTACAAATCTCTTGGCGTGTATGTCCCGGTTGATGCTTCAGGGAGTAAAGAGGAAGTCTGTAACAGGATTGCAAAAATACTTGATGGCTATATTAGATGAAGAAGGAATAAAGAATGTTATCATGGCCGGTGAGATTATTAATAAGATATTCAAAAGAATTGAAAGGATGGATTTGATTGGAATGAGGACGATAGAACTTAACGATTTAATCCACAGGATTATTACTGAAAATAATGCCACTCCTGCATTCTTGAACTACCGGGGATTTCCCAAGAGTTCCTGCATCTCGCTCAACGATGAAGTTGTGCATGGTATTCCTGATGAAAGGGTAATAAAAAGCGGTGATCTGGTGAAGATTGATATTGGTGTAAATTATAAAGGGTATATAGCAGATGCGGCAAGGACATTTATTGCCGGTTATGTTTCTGAAGAAGTCTTTAAATTTGTCCAGGTGACTAAAGAGGCATTGAAAAGGGGGATTGAAAAGGCAAAGTCTGGTAACCATATATCTGATATTTCTATGGCAATACAGAAGTTTGTGGAGGCAAATGGGTATAGCGTGGTTAGAGAATTGACCGGGCATGGTGTTGGCAGGTCCTTACATGAGGAACCGATGATACCAAATTTTATTATGGGCGGCCCTGATACAGAAATATTACCCGGTATGGCACTGGCGATTGAGCCAATGACCAATATGGGTGGACACCGGGTAAAGACACTTAAAAATGGCTGGACAGTATCAACCCTTGATGGTTCGTTATCCAGCCATTTTGAAGATACGATAATCATATTAAAAAAGGGAACAATAAATGCAACAAGGGTAGCAGAGGGTTAAGGTGGCAAGGAAGGATTTAATCCAGACCGAAGGGACAATAATTGAGACATTACCCAATGCGATGTTCCGGGTTGAACTGGATAATGGTCATAAGGTTCTGGCGCATGTCTCAGGAAAGATGCGAATGAGTTATATAAAGATTATGCCTGGAGATAGGGTTTTACTGGAATTGTCACCTTATGACCTATCCAGGGGCAGGATCGTCTGGCGGTATAAGTGAATGTTGACAAATTTTAAAAATTTGATAATATATTAGTTTAAAGGAGAAGAATTGAAGGTGAAATCATCAATTAAAAAGAGGTGTATCAATTGTCGGGTTATAAAGAGAAAAGGTGTTGTTAGAATTATTTGTAAGAACCCGAGGCACAAGCAGAGACAGGGTTAAACAGATGTTAGGTATTTTATTAAATAAGGAGGTTTATGCCGAGAATTGCTGGTGTTGATTTGCCTTTGAATAAGAAGGTTGAATACGGCTTAACTGCAATCTATGGAATAGGTCTTCCTACTGCACAGCACATAGTCTTGCGCTGTGGGATTGATCGCTCAAAGAAGGTTAAAGACCTAACCGATGAAGAGGTAACAAAGATAAGGAAGTTGATTGAATCTGAATATAAGGTAGAAGGAGCGCTTCGTGCAGAGGTTGCAGCGAACATTAAAAGATTGATTGATATAAATTGCTATCGGGGGATCAGGCATAAGGTGGGATTACCGGTGCGCGGGCAGAGGACAAGGACCAATGCCCGAACCCGTAAGGGTAAGAGGAAGACTGTTGCAGTGAGTAAAGGAGTAGGAGAGAGGAAATGAAGAAGAAGGCATCGATTAAAAAGAAAAAAATCCAGAAGGCAGAACTGACTGGTATTGCTAATATCTTTGCCAGTTTTAATAACACGATTGTTACAATCTGTGATAACCAGGGTAATACACTCTGCTGGTCGAGTGCAGGTAGGGTAGGATTCAAAGGAACAAAGAAGGGCACTGCCTATGCAGCCCAGCAGTGTGCTACTGCGGTTGCAAAAGAAGCCCTGGCAATGGGAATAAAGAAAGTTGAGGTGCGGATTAAAGGTCCAGGACCGGGTCGGGAAGCAGCGGTAAGGACACTCCAGACTGTTGGATTGACGATTACTGCTATTAAGGACGTTACACCTTTACCCCATAATGGGTGTCGTCCTCCAAGGAGAAGGAGGGTATAAGTGGCAAGATACCTTGGTCCGCGTTGCAAGATTTGCCGTCGTGAAGGTGAGAAATTATTCTTAAGAGGGAGCAGATGTTATACAGATAAATGCTCATTTACAAGAAGGGGTTATCCACCTGGTCAGCACGGCAGGGCAGGAAGGAGAAAATTGACCCAGTATGCTACACAGTTAAGGGAGAAGCAAAAGGTTAAGGCAATTTATGGGATCCTTGAAGCCCAGTTTAGAAGATTCTTCCAGGAGGCAGTGCGGATGCCCGGTGCCTCAGGTGAAAACCTTTTAATCCTTCTGGAGAGGAGGCTTGATAATGTTGTCTATCAACTCGGGTTTGCTTCCTCAAGGAGTCAGGCAAGACAATTCATAAGGCATGGCCATATTCTGGTAGATGGAAAGAAGATTGACATACCGAGTTATTTGGTAAAGGCAAACCAGGTGATTTCTGTGGCAGAGAAGATGCGTAAAAATCCGATTGTGAAAAGGGCACTTGAAGAGCGAGACCCGGAGAAGATCACTGGATGGCTTAAATTGGATAAGGATAATATGAGAGGAACAGTTCTGAGATTGCCAAAGAGGTCGGATATAACAGTTCCGTTACAGGAAAATTTAATTGTAGAGTTGTATTCTAAATAAGGAGCGATATGTTATTAAAACCACTTGTAATGCCCAAAGGGATTGAGATAGATAAGGAAACTGCAACAGATGTTTTTGGTAGATTTATTATCTCACCCCTGGAAAGGGGATATGGAGTTACTATTGGTAATGCAATGCGCAGGGTTCTCCTTTCTTCTATACAGGGAGCAGCAATCACGAATGTTCGTATCAGCAATGTGATGCAGGAGTTCACAACAATTCCAGGGGTATTTGAAGATGTTGTTGAGATAATTTTAAATTTAAAAAAGATCCGTGTAAAACTCCTTGGTGATCAGCCCACAACACTGGTTTTGAAGGTAAAAGGGAAAAAAGAATACCTCGCTGAAGACATAGAAAAGAATCCGCTTGTTATCATTACCAACCCAAAACAGAAGATTTTGACTGTGACCGAAGCAAAGACAAATTTTGTGATGGAGATGATGGTGGAAGCAGGAAGGGGTTTTGTTCCGGCAGAATTCCTGAAAAAGCCGGATATGCCTGTAGGGACGATTTACATTGATGCAGTCTTTTCTCCTGTTCTTTCTGTTAATTTTGATGTGCGTAACACGAGAGTAGGGACGAAGACCGACTATGACCATCTTGTTCTTGAGGTAAAGACCGATGGAACGAAGAGCCCGATTGAGGCAGTTGTTGAGGCTGCGAGCCTTTTGAGACAGCACCTTTTATTCTTCGTTGATTTAGGTAAACCATATTTCCCATTAGATGATGCTACAATGAGATCAATAGAGGAATTGAGGTCAAACATTAACAAAAAAGGGCTACAGTTGTATGTTGAGCCATTATTTACGTCTCGTGAACAACTTGATGCTGAACATAGAAGGATAAGGGAGATCTTAAAAAGGAGTATTGATGAACTTGAGATTTCGGTGCGCACCTCCAATTGTCTGAAGAATAAAAATATAAAAACCATTGGTGACCTTGTGCGCAAGAGTGGCAAGGAGCTGCTTACCTATGAAAACTTCGGTAGAAAGTCGCTCAAAGAACTTGAAAAGATCCTTCATAGTATGGGATTGCACCTTGAGATGGATGTTGATAAGTATCTAAAAGAGGATATATAGTTCTTTAGACTGGGGTTGAGATGAGACACGGTAAAAAAGTTAAAAAATTGGGTAGAAAGAAGGCGCATCGTTTAGCTCTTTTACGGAACCTCTGTCGTGCGTTATTTATTTTTGAAAAGATAAAAACAACCCTTCCCAAGGCAAAAGAGGCGAGGAGGCTTGCTGAACATCTCATAGAGTATGCAAAGAAGAACACGGTTGCAGGGAGAAGATTTATCTACAGGTTCATTCCGGACCATAAACTTGTTAAAATCATATGTGATGAGATCGCACCAAAGTTCGTAAACCGCCAGGGCGGTTATACGAGAATTTATCGGCTGGGACCAAGATTGGGTGATGGTGCAGAGATGGCAATCCTTGAATTGGTTGAAAAGAGTGAGCCGGAGAAGATTGAACAGAGAAGGAGATTGATTGAACGCCGTAGATTACCAGAAGGAGAAAAGAAGCCAGAAAGGCCCAAAAAAGAGAAGCCGAAGAAAGAGCTTAAAAAAGAGGTTGTAAAGAAAGAACCAAAACTGAAATTAGAAAGGAAGACGAGGAAAGAGAAGAAAGAGATCGCACGAAAAGAAAAGAAAGAGAAAAAGAAGAAAAAAGTTAAGAAAAAGAAATAAAAGGGTAATTTAAAAAAAAAAGAGATTAAACAGAAGATATATCCGGAGTAAGTGTAGCACTATGGAGAATGCACAAATTTTTTGGGAATCTTCACCTCATCGGCCCAGAAGTATTGCGGACTCTTTCTGCCAATCTTTGGAGTGGGGAGAGGGAAGGGTGGAGGTTGAAAGGGGTTTCAGGGATTCTCCCCTGATGTATCTTGAAATTAAATGATTACCCTTGGTGTAGAGACCTCCTGTGACGAGACCTCAATTGGAATATTAAAAGACGAAAAGGTCTTAGCAAATATAGTATCTTCCCAGATCGCCCATACAAGATTCGGTGGTGTTGTTCCTGAGATTGCGGCAAGAAATCATATCCGCGTGATACTCCCATTGCTGAAACTGGCACTTGAAGTTGCCGGAATAAGATTGGAAGATATTGAACTAATCGCGGCAACCCGGGGACCTGGTTTAATGGGTTCACTCCTCACCGGGCTTGCGTTTGCAAAGTCCCTTTCAATAGGGATGAGAAGGCCCTTTATTGGAGTTAATCATCTTGAAGGTCATATCTATGCCCTCTTTTTAAATAAGGGATTGCTTGAATATCCATATCTGGTTCTGCTCGTGTCTGGAGGCCATACCGAACTGGTCATTGTAGAAAAAGAATTTAAATATAAAACTCTGGGCAGAACCATTGATGATGCTTGTGGCGAGGCATTTGATAAAGTTTCTAAGATGATGAATTTACCCTATCCAGGTGGGCCCTATATAGAAAGGGCAGCAATGGAGGGTGATCCGAATAAAATAAAATTTCCAGTTCCAAGACCAAAGGGGTTCAATTTTAGTTATGCAGGTTTGAAGACCGCAGTATTGTATTACCTGAAAGAGAATGAGGGGTATAGTATTAATGATGTTGCTGCTTCATTCCAGGAATCAGCACTGGAACATCTTATACAGGTAGTAAGGCGGGCACTTGAATTTACGAAGATTAAACGTCTCGGTGTGGTTGGTGGAGTGTCAGTGAATAAAAGGTTAAAAGAGAGATTCAAACATCTTGCTGAAGAAATGGATATAAAACTTTTTATTCCTGATGTCCAATTCTGCACTGATAATGGGGCAATGATTGCCCTTGCCGGGCAGAGAAGGTTTAAGAGGTTTGGACCTTCAGATATATCTATAGATGCAGTTGCCCGGGAACCGCTTGATTTGATTTCAGTTAGTAATTAATTATTCATTGACACATCAAAATTTCTGTGTATAATTTCTCAGTATGAGACATTTATACGATGTAATCATTATTGGGGGAGGGCCGGTTGGCTTATATACTGCGAAGAAACTTGCACAGAAAGGGTTCAAGATATGCGTCATTGAACGGAAAACAAGGGTTGGTGAAGGTGTCTTATGTACCGGGTTGATCAGCAAAGAAGGTTTTGAGAGGTTCAGTCTACCTGTTGAATCCATTCTTACGCAAATAAAATCCTTCGCCTTTAATTCCCCTAAGGGGCAAAGGCTTGAGTATTCCTATTCTGCACCTTTTGCATTTGTAGTAAATCGGGAGATATTTGATTATAAGTTATTTGAGTCTGCAATAAAAGATGGTGTAGAATATAAACTTGGTGTAATGGTTAGGTCAATAGATAAGGATGGTAGATTTTATGCCATATATGGTAATGATAGAAAATGGTGGGCGAGGTCAGTAGTCATTGCTACAGGCAATAATTATAGGTTACAAAAAAATCTTGGGTTGGGAAAACCTCCGGGTTTTCTCTATGGATTACAGGTGGAATTACCTGTAAATGTTGATGAGACAAATATTGAGATCTATCTGGGCAAAGATTATGCACCAGGTTCGTTTGCCTGGGTAGTGCCCGTGAACCACAGAGGTGCGAGGATAGGAACAATTCTTAATGATGCGGATAGTGAATATCTAAAGAGATTTATAAAGGAAAAATTTGATTCTGTTGATATGGAATTAGAACGGAACAGGATAAATTCTAAACCAATAGCATATGGTCCAATCAAAAAGAGTGTTCAGGATAGAATTATCGTAGTTGGCGAGGCAGCCGGGCAGGTGAAGACCACGACTGGTGGCGGAATATTTACTGGACTATTATGTGCTGATATTGCGATTAATTACCTTGAACAGGCACTCAAAAAGAATAGACCCCTTGATGGGTATGAAGTTGAGTGGCGATCAGCGCTTTCCGGTGAGTTTGAGGTTGGTAAAAAAATAAGAAGGATTGCTTCCTCAATCAATGACCGAACGCTTGAACATTTATTCAGTTTTGTTAAACATAACCGCTTCTGGGTAGATTTGTTAATTCCAAAGATAAATTTTGACTACCACTCTGATTTCTTATTATATTGTTTGAAAAGTTTCATACCATTGCTTAAAATCTCTTGACATCAAGATATTTTTATATATAATCATACACTATGAGAAAATTAGCAAGAGATTTGGATTTTATTAACAAGATTCAAGAGATAAGTCAACAGAACATTAGGGATTGTTATCAATGTGGCAGATGCACCGCTGGTTGTCCTTTTGCTGAATTTATGGATGAACCACCTAATCGCATCATCCGCTATATACAATTGGGTTTAAAGGACGATGTTCTTAAGGCACAGGGCCCCTGGTTCTGTGCAGCCTGTCTGGTATGTGAGACAAGGTGTCCAAGGGGGGTTGATATTCCAAGAATAATGGAGGCAGTGCGAACGATCCATCTGCGTGCCAAGGAACAGGTCATTGACATTGACAGGATTGATAAGGAACTGCTTAAAGATGCACACCCACTCGTTTTAATGAGTGCATTAAATAAATACTCTTACTAATATGAAAGTATCTTATTATCCTGGTTGTGACCTTTATACAAAGGCAAAGGTTCTTAATGATTCAATAAAGGCATCATTCAAGGTCGCGGATTTTGATTTAAAGGAACTCACGAACTGGTATTGCTGTGGAACCACATTCACCCTTGCACGGGATAACAAGATGTCACTCATTGCCCCTTTACGCATACTTGCTAAGGCACAGAAAGAGAATGGTTTATTATTGGTTCCATGTTCAATCTGTTATAACACGTTGAAGAGGGCGAACTATATCTTCAGAAACGACCAAGAGACCTTAGGTATAATCAATGAACATCTGGGTGAGAATTATGATGGGAATGTGGAGATTGTCCATCCGTTTGAATTTATCAGAGAAAATCAGGATAAATTTAAATCGGGCATTAAACGGAGCCTCGGAGAGATGAAACTGGGATGTTATTATGGGTGTTATCTTTTAAGGCCAAAGGATGAGATAGGTTTTGACGACCCTGAAGCTCCGACGATTATGGAGGATTTTATCAAATTGATGGGTGGAATACCGGTCAATTTTCCTTTGAAAGTGGAATGTTGTGGTTCCTATCTTATCATAAATTCCCTGGAAGCTGCCCTTCAAATGGTATATAAAATCCTCAAGAATGCAAGAGAGAATGGCGCTGAGGCATTGATAACATCCTGCCCGGTCTGCCATTACAACCTTGATAACTTCCAGGATAAGATTGTAAAGATGCATCCCGAGCATAAACCAATCCCGATCTTTTACTTCAGCCAGATAATGGCTATCGCCTATGACTTACCAACAGAGGTTTGGGGATTGGGTTATAATAAAGTATCTCCAGAAACTTTATTAAAGGAACACAGGATACTATGAGAAACTATGAGGCAATGTTTATATTCCATCCTGAATTAAAGGATGATCAATTAGAGAAGGAAGTCACCTGGGTTGAGGAATTTATAAAAAATAACGGTGCTGATAGCATCAGGCACCAATTCCTTGGAAAGAAGGTGCTTGCATACCCGGTGGAGAAACAGAATGAAGGTTTTTATGTCAATTACGAATTTAAAATCGCGCCAAATAAGATAGCGGAGATAAGAGAGGCATTAAAGCATCGTGGAAATATCCTGAGATTTATGATACTATTAAAGGAGAAAAAGAGATGAGCCAACTCCGTCTGGGATATTTAAATTCAGTCTTTCTCATTGGTCGTCTCGTTGCTGATCCTGAACTACGCTACACCCAGAAAGGGGCACCTGTCTGTTCATTTAGAATCGCAACTACGAGAAGGTTTAGAGATCGTGAGTCGGGTGAGACCCATGAGGAGACACTATTTGTTAATATCGTTGCCTGGAAACGCCAGGCAGAACTGGTCAATGAGTTTCTTAAAAAGGGGAGTGCAGTCCTTGTAGAAGGCCGCTTGAGATCACGCCAATGGGAGACCGAAGGCAAGGAGAAGAGGTCAGTTTTAGAGGTTGTAGCACACAAAATACAATTTCTTGATGCACTTGAATCTGAACCTGCTGAACCAGGCACTCCGCTTGAGAATGAGGAAGTAAAAGAGGACGAGGGAATAGATACACCATTTTAAAAAGGAGGAAGGGTAGTGAAGAAATGTCGTTTATGCGAGAATAATATAAAGGAGATAGATTATAAGGATACCGCATTGCTCAAAGGTTATATAAATGAAAGGGGTAAGATTCTTGCAGCCCGTTTGACCGGGCTTTGTGCAAAACATCAAAGGAAACTCGCCCAGGCAATAAAACGTGCCCGGGAAATAGCCCTTTTGCCATACGAGATAAAATAATATGAAAGTAATTCTCATCAAGGATGTTTTAAAGTTAGGTAAGAAGGATGATATTGTGGAAGTGAAAGATGGTTTTGCAAGAAATTATCTCTTTCCCAATAAACTTGCGATTCCAGCAACCGAGGGCAATATCAGGGGTCTGGAAAAGGCAAAGAAGAGATTTTCACAGGAGATTGAAAAGGTGAGGAAGATGAGCGAAGAGATTGCGGAAAAGATTAATAATCTCAGTATCAAGACCACAATTAAAAGCGGAATTGATGGTAAATCCTTCGGTTCAATAACCAGTAAGGATATCGCTGACCTGCTTAGGGCTGAAAAGATTGATATTGATAAAAAACAGATTGATTTAAAGGAGCCCATAAAACATCCAGGGATATATGATATCACCATAAGGTTACCCCAGCAAATAACTGCAATTTTAAAACTCGTAGTAACCGAGGAGGAGAGATCTTAGAAGTTTTTGTCAGTGGGGTTGTTGAAGACCAGCAATTCCATAACTATGTTGTATTATTAAAAGAGAAATATGGTGAACGGACATTGCCAATCTGGATTGGCGATAACGAGGCAATAGCAATAGCGATGAGCCTTGAGGGTATAAAACCGGTTAGACCCTTAACCCATGACCTGGTAAAGATTATGCTTGATGCACTGGAGAGTAAGATTGTGCGGGTGGTGATAAATGACCTGAAGAATGAGACCTATTATGCACGGATATACCTTGAGGCGGATGGCAAATTGCTCTCCATTGATGCCCGACCCTCAGATTCCATTGCCTTAGCCCTCCGTTCAAATGCAGCGATTTTTGTAGAAGATGAGATTATGGAGAAGAATGGTATTGTGCTCAAGGGTGATAGCATTGAGGAGGAGATCAAGAATAAACTCCGCGGAACAAAACCCGAGGAATTCGGGACATACGAAGTAAAATAATTTTAAGATTCCCCATAGATGGAAAGATGTATAAAAGAGATCAGAAAAAACTGGGAGGAATTTGCAAAGGCCGACCCCCTCTGGTCAATCTTGCCAATACCTGAAAAGAAAGGCAATCGCTGGAAGATAGAAGAATTGTATCATACCGGAATTGTTGAGATAGATTCAATAATGAGATATATTAAGGAATTAAAACTTGATATAGAATTTAAAAGGGCGATGGATTTTGGCTGTGGTGTTGGTCGTCTGACCCAGGCATTGTGTAATTATTTTGAACTGTGTGCTGGGGTTGATATATCTTTAAGGATGCTCCAGATAGCAAATCAGAATAATAAAAACAAAGGGCGGTGTATTTACATTCTAAACTGTGCCCCGGATTTAAAAATATTCAAGGATGAAATTTTTGACTTTATCTATTCAAATATAGTATTCCAGCATCTACCGCCAAGACTCACCTTTGGCTATATTAAAGAATTTTTGAGGACTGTAAAAAAAAATGGGATAATAATTTTTCAGATTACAACCGATATCATTGGGTTTACAAATAGAGTCAGAAGGCTGGCAAATTATATAGTTCCTTTGCCCATCAGGCATATATATAAAAATTTTCGGTATAAAACTTGGGGTATAAAGGATATGTATTGTATAAAAGAAGAAGTTTTAAATGATTTTATCATTTCAAACAAAGGGAAAATAATTGACATTGTTGATGATTATTCATCAATGCCCAGGTACAGAGGGCGTAGATACTGCATTACAAAATAGATTATTGACTATTTAATTAATCTGAATATAATCGCTTGTGATTATTGACCCTATTGACCTGAAGATCTTACGCCATCTTGAGGCACAGGGTTATGTCCCTGTTGAGGAAATTGTCAATAAATTTCATATTTCTAAAGATGAGGTCTTCTTAAGGATTAAGAACTTTGAAGAGCAGGGCCTAATTGGAGGTTATGGTATAAAACTTTTTATTCCAGCAATTACCGGGGGTAGATGGTATCGGGGTTGTGCACTGGTTGATGCAGATATTGAACCAGAGATAGCAAGGGTCTATCCGCTCGTTGAAGAGGTGGTAATAAATACTACAATTCCCAGAGGCATTCTTCCTTCTTGCTCATATATCTTTTATGCCCGTGATCTAAAACACTGCTATAGACTTATGAATAAGACTGTGGGTGTGAAATACCTGGAGATATATAAGATATCAGAATATAATATTCCCATTCCCAGTGATTTGACTAAAGAGGAATGGCAGCTGCTCCATCGTTTAACAATTTCAAAGATTAATTTTGCACGAATTTATGAGATAACAGAAAATCCGCAGACGGATTCGGATGTCCAACTTGCACGCTTGATGTTGAACAGGAAAAATCGTAATGGCATATTTTCTATATTCCCTAATATTCATTGGGAAGTCATAAAAAATTTTGCCCATATCCATATCGGAATTACCAGCAGAATGAGACCAAATGAGTTAAAGAGATATTTGAAAAGTTATTCAATACCCACCGACATTTTTGAAAAATTTAGAAAGAAATACCTGCACTTAGAGTTTGACTTCTGGGGCTTTTCTGATCTAATCAAGATAATAGAGCACCTGAATAAAGAAAGGCGTATAACAATTCATTGCATATCACTTGCCCGGCGGAATGTCATATGTGATGAATGGATTAAGAATTTTATCCGGGAGAAGGCACATTGATTATGAAGCGATATTTTTTGTTTATCTTCTCCATCCTCATTATGTTCAGTTCTTTATGCAAGAAAGAGAAAAAAGAGCTGGTAAAACAGTCAGAGCCAGTTTATAAAGAATTAAAAAGGGTTCTTAAGAGGAACGAAAATCTCCAACCCGTTTTGAAAAATTTCCTGAATGATCAGCAGGTTGTTGATGGGATTTTAAAATTGTTGAAGACCTGTGATTTTCCTTTTCGGCAATGTCTGCCAGGTGATTCCATTATTATCACAAAAGAAAATGATGTATTCAAAAAACTCACATATTTTCAAAATCCAAAGACCGTTTACTATATATTAAATAATGGCAACCTTCTCACGCTCTCAATGAAATATCCCTATATCACCCGCGAAAAGGGAATTCTTGCTGGTTGTATAAATTCTACCCTTTATGAATCAATGCTAAAAATAGGGGAGAAGCCGACGCTGGTATATAAATTTGCCGATATCCTTGCCTGGGAGATTGACTTTACCACTGAGACACAGAATGGGGATTCATTCTTTGTGCTTTTTGATAAGGTCTTCTGTGATTCCCAATTCTTAGATTACGAGAATATTTCCTTCGTAGGGTATAAGGGGAAGGTTGGTGAATACTACGGGATATACTTCAGGGACCCCACAGGGTATGATGACTATTATAATCTGAAAGGTGAATCTTTGCGTAAGGCGCTTTTAAAGTCACCATTAAGATACAGTTATATAAGTTCATATTTTTCAAAACGAAGGTATCATCCAATATTAAAAGTATGGCGACCCCACCATGGGCTTGATTATGTCGCACCGATCGGGACACCGGTCTCCACAATTGGTGATGGTGTAGTCACATATAAAGGCTGGAAAGGGGGATATGGTAATTTTGTAGAGATAAAACATAAGAATAATTTCAAATCAAGATATGGCCATCTATCAAGATTTGCGAAAAATTTATATGCCGGAAAGCATGTAAAGATGGGTGAGTTGATCGGGTATGTCGGTTCTACCGGACTTTCAACCGGCCCCCATCTCCATTTTGAATTACACAAGGATGGGAGGCCAATAAATCCGCTGACAGTCAAACTTCCCAGGGCGCCATCAGTTAAGAAGGAATATTACAAACAATTTGAACAGGTGCGGGATTCGTTATTGACCTTTGTTTCCCAAAATTCCATTAATAAGATGGAATAAAAAGGAGGAATGATGCCGATACATTTAAGGGCAGAAAAGGGTGATTATGCCCAGACCGTGCTCGTTGTTGGAGACCCGGCAAGGGCAGAGGTCATCAGTGGTAAACTTACTGATGCAAGGTTGGTAAATAGAAATCGCGGACTCTTGGGATATACAGGTTTTTACAAAGGAAAGAGGATTTCAGTTCAGACTACAGGAATGGGCTGTCCATCGGCTGCGATAGTTGTTGAAGAATTGATACAACTTGATGTTAAAAGAATAATCCGGATCGGAACCTGTGGGGGAATTGCCAGTTATATCAATGCCCTTGATATGATTGTAGCATTGACCTCTGCACCATATGATGGAACAACCCATTCCTATCTCAATGGTGAACCTGTAGCACCCTATGCAACATTTAAGATTTTGAAAATTGCAGATGAAATTGCCCAGAAGAAAGGTATGAAACTCCATTTTGGGGGTATCGCCAGTGTTGATGTATTTTACAGTCCTGACCCCGAATATGTGCCAAAACTCCAAAAAAAGGGGATTCTTGCAGTAGAGATGGAGACAAGCCTTATCTATTATCTTGCCAATCGGAATAACCTGGAGACTGCCTCGTTCTTGCTCGTCTCTGATGTTGTGGGCAGGGGAGAGGAGTTTACAAAGTTTGTGAGTGATGAAGAATTAAGAAATGGAATGGAGAGGTTGATTGACCTTGTTCTTGAGGTATGTTATGCACTTGATTAAAAAGGAGGTATGAGATGGAAAAATGGCGATGTTCAGTATGTGGTTATATTTATAATCCGGAGATTGGTGACCCGGAAAATGGAATCGGTCCGGGCGTGCTTTTTGAGGAGTTGCCCGATTCATGGGGTTGCCCGGATTGCGGGGCAGATAAGGATTTGTTTGAGCCCTGTCCTGAAGATGCTGAAGATTTTGGAATTTATTGATGAAGAGAAGCATTGATTTATTACTTCTGGTGATCTGGATTACAGTCATATTCTTTCTCACTGGTTTTCCAGGGCTTGAGGCACCAAAGATAAAAGAATTCCCCATAGATAAATTCTACCATTTTCTGCTCTTTTTTATATACGGAATCCTCGGTCTGCGGATAATGGATACAGGGATTTATTTTTTATCAGGGGTTATTATTGTTATTGTCGCAGAAGTCCAGCAGAAATTCATTCCCGGACGGGATTTTGAAATCCTTGATATGGTTGCTGGTGTAGTCGGTCTCATCACCATATATCTCATCAAATTTTTAAAAAACAAAAAATGAGATACCAGAGGCCAAAAGGAACAAGGGATATCTACGGCAGAGAACTGGAGAGGATAGAAAGAATCAATCAGATGGCGAGATATTTTTTTAAAATCAATGGCTTTAATGAAATAAGGACACCGACCTTTGAGTCCATTGAACTCTTTATCCGTTCTATTGGTGAACATACGGATATCGTAGAAAAGGAGATGTATACATTTGAACATGATAAAAAAATTTTTGTGCTCAGACCAGAAGGAACCGCCTCGGTGCTCAGGGCAATCATTGAAAATCATATAAATCCACCTGTAAGATTCTTCTATATCGGACAGATGTTCAGGAAAGAGAAGCCTCAGAAAGGGAGGTATCGCGAATTCCTCCAGATTGGTATTGAATTGATCGGTGAGTCTGCACCATTCTATGATGCAGAGATTATCAATCTCGCAAAATCCTTTTTGAATTACATTGGTACCACTGATTTTTATATAGAGATAAACTCAATTGGCTGTCCGGTATGCAGGGGTGAATATAAAAAGGTGCTTGCAGATTATCTAAAACCCGTAGTTGATTCACTTTGCGATGATTGCCGGCGGAGATTTGAGAAGAATTTTTTAAGGATATTTGACTGCAAGAACGAATCCTGTCAGAAGATTTATGATTCTGCACCAAAGATTACTGATAACCTCTGCCCTGATTGTAAAATGCACTATCAAAAAACCAGAGATTTTTTGAATAAATTAAACATTTTATACCAGGAAAATAAAAAACTCGTGCGTGGCCTGGATTATTATACAAGGACGGTATTTGAAATAAAATTAAAAGGTTTGGGCGCCCAGGATACGGTAGTTGCAGGTGGAAGGTATGATCTTTTGATGGAGGAATTAGGTGGACCAGAGACTCCATGCATCGGCTGGGCAATGGGTGTGGAGAGGATGCTACTTGCCCTGCCCGAAAATCTGCCTGAGATAAAAGAGAACAAAAGATTTTTTATTGCAGTGATGGGTGAGGACTTATTTGAAGGGGGTCTTAAATTGAGGGATATTATTATAAATAGAGGAGGTATCTGTTTTATTGGTAATCCGCTTGATAAGATTAAATCACAATTAAAAGATGCAAATCATTATCAGACAGATTATGTTATTATCTATGGTGAAGATGAAGCAAAGAAAGGCATTTATACAATAAAAAATATGTTGAGTGGAGAACAAAAAGAGATCCCAAAAGAAGATTTAGACAATTATCTTAGCATACTTTTGTAGTTACGAACTTTATTGAGTAATAAAAAAGAGGCACTTCAGTGCCCCTTTTTTGATTTTCAGTTAGTGTAGCACCACGACCTTATTAAACTGTTTGAAGTTGTCAGTTCTGAGTTCAACAAAATATATACCATTTGGCAGATTCAGTCTGTGGCTGATCTGATATTCACCTGCATTCATTTTCTGATTCAGAATCTGTTCAACAAGTCTGCCACTGGAGTCATAGACCTGCATCATTACTAGTTTCTGTGTGCTAAGGACAATCTTTACATTCAATACTCTATTCGTGACTGTATTGCAGATGAAATTATCTTTAATGTTAATTTGCCCGGTCTTCTCTTCAATACCGACTGTGCCGATACCACCAGTGATTGCATACGCAAAGCCCATTGGCCCATTGGGCACATTCTGACCGGAGATGGTCAATCTCCAGACTCCGGTTACAGGGTTATTTACACGAAAACACTCTTCAACATTACGATTATCCCAGGTTGTGGGATTTGCCACTGATTGACCACCGGAATACTGGTTACCTCTATAATAAGTTCCATTCGGCGCCGTGAGTGTGACATTGAGGTCATTGACAAGTGTAGGATTGGCATTGGGTGCAGCAGCAGTGTCGGTCCAGGCAACAGCAATCCTTAATGGAATTGAAGAATTTGTTACCGCAAATGAATCAGTCTTTGATTCACCTGTGCGCACACCTACTGTATCATCCTTGATTATCAACTTCCTTGTATCACCAGTAAAGTAAAGGACACTGTCCAGATCAATCCTGCCCCAGCCGATATTGGAGTCAGGCACAACAAAAGAGCCGATATTCGGGTCACAGGAGACGATTGCCATTGCCCGCAAAAGTGCTGCACTCTGATACTTTATAGAATCTGCAGGGTTTGCTGCACCTGACGGATAATAACCCGCAAGGAGATAATGACGGATTAGACCGATTGAGCCATTTGTTGCTGGTGTTGCCATACTCGTGCCCGACATTGCCCAGTAACCATTCGTTGTATTGCCCTGGGCTGAATAGATATTTTCTCCTGGTGCCATTACATTCGGTTTTATTCTTCGGTCTTGAGTATAACCACGGCTTGAGAATGAGGCAATCTGATTTGAAGCAGTTCCATTCTGGAGTGCACCAACTGTGATAACATTCTTTGAAATCCCTGGATTGCGAATCGTTCGCGGGTTGGATTCATTACCAGCTGCATACAAATTCAAGAAATCAGGGTGGGCATAGATATAGGCGTCAGTTGATGCATCCTGGGTAAGGTATGTGCCACTTGAATTGCCCCAGCCCCAGGAACCAGAGTGCTGGAGGATATTATAGTTCAGGCCCCTGCCCAGATAGATTGTATCATACATCGGCGCGAGATTTGTAGGCACAACGAGCCCACCAGATGCATTGGCAATATCAACAAAATATATCTTTGCTTCTTTTGCCATACCATCCCTGGTGCTTGTGCCCAAGGTTGTATCATTGCCAGCAACCGTGCAATTCACATGTGTGCCATGCCAGTAATTGTATGAGTTATCGCCAAATGCAGCGCCAGAATATAGTTTATATGCCACAATCTTGCGATGATTCGGAAATATACCTGGTGCAGTGATAGGATATGCAGAGTCATAATATTGCTGGTGTGATGTATATATCCCTGAGTCTGTTGTTGATAGGACCGTGCCTGCCCCCTTTATTCCTGAATACCATATCCTCCTTGCACCCGGGTCTGAAGGCACTGTTGAACGCCATCCGGTCTGGGTGACCTACTGGCAATTATCATTTGCAAATGTGGGTTCAGACCACAGTTGTATCCACTGGACACCAGCAATCCTTGCAATTTTATCAACCTTACTCAGGTCTACAATTGCGTCAATAGTCTTGCAGATTTTATGATCAATCACCTCAACGACATCAAATCCCATAGACTCAATCTGATTCGCGATAGCATCTGTATTCTCATTTGGAAATAACTGTATCATCACCCTCTTTGTTCCATTCTGATTATTCAATATCTCTCCTTGGAGTTTATAAGCAGGCTGGAATATGCCGGTCCAGCGCACAAAGGGCTTAAGATTCACAAGTGCGATCTGTTCTTGAGTTGCATAGGAGATGAGTGCATATTTAGGAATGTAGCCAATAACATCAATCCCGAGTTCCTTTATCTGATCAAGATATTCAGTATATACCGGACCGTCAATCTGAATGAGGTAATACCCTGGACCCTCATATGAATCAATCTTCAGATTACTGGGCAGGTCGGGTTCACCTGTGCGCGTATCAAAGACGATTCCATTGGAGAAGGAGATTAGTGTAGGGTTCTCATCAGGGAATGGAGTATATGAGGAGAGTGGAGAGGGAGAGTGGATATCAACCGCATAGACCATAGCAACCATCATTAATAAGGCCAACAACCTCATAGAACCTCCTTTCATAATTTATTTTAATAAAAAAAACTAAAAGTCAAGGGTTTGATTTAGGTCAGTATTAATTTCTCTAAAATTTTTTTAACTCAAATATTGACATCTAAAAATTTTTTGGTATAATATGCTATTGGGGTCGTAGTTCAGCCTGGTTAGAACGCCTGCCTGTCACGCAGGAGGTCGCGAGTTCAAATCTCGTCGGCCCCGTTTTTTTATAAAGAGAACCTTTCAAGATTATTCCATCATTTTCCTCTGGGATTTGATGTTTATTAATTATTATTGACATAACATCTTTTTGGAATATAATTTAAATAATGCCTTATTCCAGAGTGTTTTGCGAGGGTGGCGGAACTGGCATACGCGCTGGATTTAGGATCCAGTCCCGCAAGGGTTGGGGGTTCAACTCCCCCTCCTCGCATTTTAATGAAAAAAGGGGGTTTTTTGGAATACCAAATAATTAATGAAACCGAGACTGAGAAGGAGATTGAATTTAAACTTGGTGCCCAGGAACTTGAGCCATTTATTGAGAGCACGATTGAGAAATTGAGGCCAAAGATTTCAATCAGAGGGTATCGTAAAGGTAAGGCACCAAAAAGTTTAATCCGCACAAAGTATTATGATACATTAAAGGCTGAGGCAATAAATGATTTAATCCTTGATGCCTATAAAAAGATTTTAGAGGAGAAGAAATGGCACCCTGCTTCAAATCCCGAACTGGTGAGTTTTGATGACAGTCAGGGGATAAAATTTAATCTCCGGATTGAAATATTGCCGGATTTTGATGTTGATAATTATACTGGGCTTGAGGTCTTTAAAGAAGAACCGCTACCAGTAGAATATCTTTATGAACAGACCTTAAATCGTTTGAGAGAAGATTATGCGGATATCGTTGAGACGGCGAGGCCAGCTGCAGTTGATGACTTTATAACACTTGACCTTGAGATTTATGAGGATGATAAGTCTGTAGAAAAACAGGCTGATATCGTTATCAAACTTGGAGACCGTAGTTTTCCTGATGAATTAAATCGGGCACTCGTGGGTGTTAAAAAAGGGGACAGGAAAGAGGTTCATATTGACGATAAGATATATAAAATAAAGATAAAAAAGGTTGAAGAAAAGATCTTGCCCCAGGTTAATGAAGAATTTGCCCGTCTACTAAAATTTGAGAGTCTTGAGGATATGGAAAAGGGTATAAAGGAGATGGTTGAGCACCAGGAAGAGGAGCGCCTGAATGAGGAGTTGAAAGAGAACCTTGCCCAGATTCTCCTTGAGCGATTCAGGTTCCCTGTTCCCAGATCACTTGTGGAGCATGAGTATCAGATGATTCTAAGGACCAATAATCTCAGTGATAATGACTCAAACCGTGAGAGATACCTTACTGTGGCTGAAAACAGGGCAAGGCTCAACCTCATACTTGACCGAATTGCCGAAAAGGAGAAGATAGAGGTGGTTGAGTACGACATTTTAAAATATGCTGAACGTTCAGGGTTTAGCCCTGGGGAATTGGGTGATGATGTTAAGGAGTTTATAAAGAAGATTGTGATGCGGGACGAGGTATTCAAATTTTTATTAAAAAATGCAAATATCACTAAAAAAAGCAGGATTTTATCACCTGAGGAGGCTAAAAATGTTGACCGTTCCATTCGTCATTGAACAGACCGGTCGGGGAGAGAGGGCTTATGATATCTATTCCCGACTTTTAAAAGAGCGCATTGTCTTTGTTGGAACACCGATTGATGATACAGTTGCCAACCTTGTGATCGCCCAACTTTTATTCCTTGAGGCTGAGGATGCGAATAAGGAGATATTCCTCTATATAAATTCTCCAGGTGGAATTGTTTCATCAGGACTGGCAATATACGATACTATGCAATATATTAAACCTCCAGTCTCTACAATCTGTATTGGGATGGCTGCAAGTATGGCTGCACTCCTCCTTGCAGGTGGAACAAAGGGGAAGAGATATGCACTACCCCATTCACGGATTATGATCCACCAGCCTGAGGGTGCTTTCCAGGGGCAGGCAGCAGATATTGAAATCCATGCCCGTGAGGTATTGAAGGTAAGAGAACTTTTGAATAAACTTTTAGCCAAACACACAGGTAAGACCGAGGAGCGTATCGCAAAGGATACAGACCGGAATTATTTTATGTCTGCTGAAGAGGCAAAGGAATATGGAATAATTGATGAGGTTATTGAAACGAGGAAGACAGGATGACAAGGATATTCTGTTCATTCTGCCAGAGGCCCAGGACTGCAGTTAAGAGGCTTTTCCGGGGTAATAATGCATATATTTGTGATGAATGTATTAAATTATGTAATGAACTTCTTGAGGATGAGAAAAAGTCATTCAGTCAGCCGAATTTTGTTCTTCCCAAGCCACAGGATATAAAATCATTCCTTGACCAGTATATAATCGGCCAGGAAAGGGCAAAGAAGGTTATATCGGTTGCGGTTTATAATCATTATAAAAGGACAATGATAACTGATGACGACATTGAATTACAGAAGAGTAATATATTGCTTATCGGTCCTACAGGCACAGGTAAGACCCTCCTTGCAGAAACTCTTTCCCGATTGCTCCATGTTCCATTCTCCATATCCGATGCCACTCCCCTTACTGAGGCGGGCTATGTTGGTGAGGATGTGGAGAATATACTTTTACGCCTTATCCAGGCAGCAAATTATGATATAAAGGCTGCTGAAATTGGTATTGTATACCTTGATGAAGTTGATAAGATTGCACGGAAGGGTGATTCACCATCTATAACAAGGGATGTCTCAGGTGAGGGTGTCCAGCAGGCCTTGCTAAAAATCCTTGAAGGAACGATAGCCAATTGCCCGCCCCATGGTGGTAGAAAACATCCTGAACAGGAGTATATTCCAATAAATACAAAAAAGATTTTATTCATCCTTGGTGGAACATTTGCAGGCATAGAGGATATCATAATGCGCCGGCTAAAGAAGACCAAAATAGGATTTTTGACCGATACTGAGATCAATGATTTAAGTTATGATGAAATCCTTGCCCGGGTAGAACCAGAGGATTTAATAAAATACGGGATGATCCCTGAATTCGTGGGCAGGGTTCCGGTAATTGCGCCGTTTCACAGGCTTTCCAAGTCAGTAATGATTGATATACTCACCAAGCCAAAGAATGCATTATTAAAACAATATGCCAAGTATTTTGAGATGGAAGGTGTCAAACTTGAATTTACTGATGGTGCAATAGAGGAGATTGTGAATCAGGCAATGAAATACAATACCGGTGCCCGGGCATTGAGGTCAGTAGTAGAAAATTATATGCTGGATATAATGTTCAATCTACCAAACCTCTCAGGTATTGAAAAATGTATCATTACCGAAGATGTAATAAAAAATAATGGCGAACCAATATATGTTAAGGCAAGTAGAAAGAGGGCACAGTAAATTCTAATTTATGAATCTTTTTCAGAATATTTACTTAAAAGCCCTGAAACGAAGGTTTTACAAATCCTTCAGACCAATTGGTATAACAAAAAGGGATAATTTTCTCATATCCCCACCCCACCGGATAAAAGATTTTTTTAAGGTCTTGCCGGTCCTCGGGGGCATAAGGAAATTAGGGAATGTGATTTTATTACTGCCAGATACATCTGCACCGTATACCAAAGTATTCAGGCCTGACTATTTTCAAATCGTTTATTGGAAAGAAATTCCGAGGGTTTTGACAAAAGAGTTTGAGTCACTCAAGGAGGAACTCAAAAAATTTTCCTTTAACTGGCTGATTGAACTCAACCCAGAAGCCAATACAGCTCTTCCCAACCTCATTGATGCGGAGAAGAGGATCACCTTTTATAATAAAAATGTCTTCCCTTTTTACAACATTCTGATCAAAGGCGGCATAGAAGGTTTGATAAACTTCCTCCAGATACCACTTGTTGATCCCCTAACCATCTTTAAATTTAGAAAACCTGAACTCAAACCAATCCTTAAAGAACTTCCACCTGTCCAACCGAGGTTGTTCTTTAATAGAACAAGTGATAAGCCTGAGAAATCAGGTGAAGTGCAATGGACTGGAAGTATTGTATATCACGACAAAGATAATACACCAATTGAGGTGGGGCTTAAAAAATTATACCTTTGTGATGCGTATCTTGGGCCTGATGATGAATTATGTGAATTGGCAAGGATTTTTAAAAAAGAATTAATACTCGTATGACCAGCATTGACCAGAGGATTGACAGATTTTTAAAGATTATTAGCGGGATGAGATTCCTTGATATAGATATCAAAGAAATCACACGCCTCCTTGGAGTAAATCTGGCTACCAGGGGATGTATACTCTTTAAGGGGGGAGACATTCTCTATCAGTATAAAATCACACCCGAACAATTGAAAGGGGAATATCCTACCTTCAATTATGAAATGGAAATAGGTAAAGATAAATATATTATCTACCTGGTATTCAATCCTGCTGAGAATATCAACCCCTCCGCACTGGATAACTTAAGGTCTATTTTAAAGATAATTGAGCAGATATTTGCCATATCCAGCGTTTCCCGAACACGGATTTCTGAGTTTCAGACAATTAATGAGTTAAATCTTAATGTGATCACGACCCTGGAATTAAATAAGGTTATCTGGTTTGTAGAATCTGCAGCCCAGAAACTTCTTGAGACTGATAGAGTCTATCTTTATTATCTGGTTGAAGACCGAATTGTCGGTAAGAGCAAATCTTTCTCTATAAAGATTTTGCCACCAGAAATTTACCTGCAGATTTCACAAAGCCGGCGCGTTATGAAACTACAGAAGAAGGATAACAAATTTTTGAAATCCTTTTTTAATAATTCTCCCTCCGGTTCCGCACTTTTGGTTCCTTTTACAATAAAAAATACGGGCAGGGGATTCTTTATAATGGATAATTTTGATAATGTTCCAAATCCCACAAATGTTATGATGCGTTTAAAATTTCTTGGGAATCAGGCTGCGATTGCCCTGGAAAGGATTGAGTTATTCCAGGCATTGAATAAGGCATTGCAGGAGAGCAAGGGGTTACAGGATATTGCGAAGTTACTATTATCACCTTATGAACTCAATTACTTTTTCAATGAAGTCCTGCGTCGTGCCCAGGAGATGTTAGGATTTAGGAAGATTATGTGTTCAGTTTATGACCCTTCAACTGATTCATTTAAACGTTTGTATGCAGTGGGTATTTCGTCAAAGAAATTTCGCGAGGCAAAAAGGGTTCATCCACCGTATCAAATGATAAAGTCTATTATGCAGGAGCGTTTTAGGATTTCAAATTCATACTATGTGCCGAGCGAAGAGGTGAATAAAGAGATAAGGGGTTACGAGGTTTATAAAACACCATCAACACAGAAAAGGATACATAATCTCTGGTTACCAGGTGATATTCTAATCACCCCTATATATTCCCGAAATGGTGAGATACTGGGAATATTATCGTTGGCTGAACCCATTGACAATCGTGTCCCGGACCGCTCTAAAATTCGGCTATTAGAGGCATTTGGTGATTTTTTAGGCTTAGCAATGGAGAATAATCAATTATTTGAAAAGAATGTGATGATATCTTATACTGATGAACTGACCGGTGTATATAACTACCGTTTTTTAAGGGAGAAATTGAATGAGTTGATACAAAAAAGGCAGAAATTGATAGCAATCGGTATGATAGACCTTGATCGCTTCAAAGAATATAATGATAGGTATGGCCATCTTGCTGGAGACAACCTCTTAAAGATTGTTTCGCAGTTATTAAAAGAGGTCATAGATACTGGGTATGTAACCCGTTATGGGGGTGATGAATTCATCATAATCCTCCCTGGTGCCGGGGTGCGGGCACTCAAATCAAAGATTGAAAAGGCAAGGATGATACTCCAACAGAGACAAGGGCATGGAATAAAAATTGACTTTTCCTGCGGTTTCGCTTCATATCCTGAAGATGGAACTGATTTTGGAACTTTGATTGATAGCGCGGATAAGAGATTATATATGGAAAAGAGAAAGAAATACAATGAAACTGTTTCGTAAAAAAGAAAAAGGTATTTTACCCGAAACGAGTGGTTTTACATCAAGAACCCTTGTGATATACTTTTTGGTTGGTATCGGTTTGATTGGTGTAGCAACATATTTGTATTCAAACTATCTCATCCAGAGGGTAAGGAGGGAGACCGAGACTACCTCAAGGATTTTTGCCAGTTATGTCTCAGGACCTGGAACAAGTGAGGAGGAATTACTTGCATTACTATTTCGTGAGGTGATTGAAAAGATTGATTTTCCCGTGGTCCTTACTGATGTCCAGGGTATTCCATATTCTGCGAAGAATGTCTCGGATACAAATTTAATAAGAGTGGTTAAAAGGCTTGATAAGGAACATAAGCCTATTCCCATTATGGTCAGAACTGGGTCGGATTCTACATTTGTGGGTTATGTGCATTACGGGCTATCACCCTTCACAAGGGCCTTGAGAATGATACCATTTCTGATGACTGCATTTTTAATTGCTTTTTTATTTCTGGGATTCTGGGGTTATCTCATCTACCGTAAAAGTGAGGAGGAAAAGATATGGTATTCCCTCGCCAAGGAGACTGCCCACCAGCTCGCAACCCCTCTTTCTTCCCTTTCAGGCTGGCTTGAGACGATTAAGAAGACCATACCCGAGGAGATCTATGAAGGAATTGCCGAAGATGCCCAGCGAATGAAGGAAGTCCTGGAGAAATTTTCCCGAATTGGGATGCAACCGCGTCTCATAGAAAAAGATCCTAATCCAGTGATACAGAAAGCAGTTAATTACATTAAAAGGCGCGCCCATAAACAGATTCAATTCATTGAGAATTATGAGCCATTGCCCTTGATAAAATTTGATGATATACTCCTTGATTGGGCAGTTGAAAATATTTTAAAGAATGGGCTTGATGCCATCGGTTCCAAACCCGGAGTTCTCTCCATAAAGACTCAGACAGGTGATGGTGGGATAGTTATTGAAATTTCGGATACCGGGGGCGGAATTAAAAATACAAAGGATATATTCCGTCCTGGTTATACTACAAAGAAATATGGATGGGGATTGGGTTTAGTCCTAACTAAGAGGATAATTGAAGGGTATCACAATGGACGATTGGTATTGAAGAGGACCGGTCCGGGTGGAACAACATTTCAAATATTTATCCCCGGGAGTAGAAAATGAAGATTTTATGGATTGATGATGAGATTGAACTTTTGAAACCGTTCATTTATCTTTTAAATCAAGAAGGATATGAGGTAAAGACCGCAACGAGTGGGGAGGATGGTATAAGGATAGCGAGCCAGGAGGTCTTTGATTTAATCTTCCTTGATGAGATAATGCCTGGTGTTGATGGGCTTGAGGTATTGAAGAGAATAAAACTTGATAATCCCCAGCAACTCGTTGTTATGGTAACCAAGAGTGAGGAAGAGGCATTGATGAAACAGGCATACAGTGGTTGGGTTGATGATTATATAACAAAACCATTCAGTTTTAATCAGATTCTTTCTGTTCTCAACAGAATTCTCAAAAGAAGGCAGTTGATTGAGGAAAAACTTGCTGAGGAATATGCCAGCCAGTTTAATATCCTGGGTCAGCCTGCAGACCATAATGAATGGATTGAATATTATCGTAATCTTGTGACCTGGGATTTGAGGTTTCTGGAATACGGTAGTAAGGAGTTGAAAGAGATACATGATGAGCGGAAACAGAGTGCGAATGCGGGCTTTTCTAAATATATCGTGAGCGAGTATAAGAACTTTATCAGAGGTAAGGGTCCTATTCTCTCCCATAATCTCTGTAATCTTGTCTTATTCCCGGCTTTGAAAGAAGGTCCTTTATTCTTTATAATTTTTGATTCAATGAGATTTGATCAGTATTTAAAATTGCAACCGTATCTGCGTGACTATTTTGAGATTCAAACCCAGTATTACTATTCAATCCTTCCATCTGCAACCCCCTATTCCCGTAATAGTATTTTTGCTGGTTTACTACCCCTTGAAATCCTTCAGAAATACCCGCAGTTCTGGTTATTTGAGGAAAAGGGGCAGAATCGTTTTGAGAGAGAGTTGTTTGCTGAATTGTTGAAAAGGAATGGATTAAAAGTAAACTTTAACTTCTTCAAATTGGCAACGATTGAAGATATAGAAAAAAATATTCAAAGGATTGCCAGTGATCGTAGTGATATCACGGTGGTGATTATAAATTTCTTTGACCTTCTACTCCATTCAATTCCTGGTAGGGGTGACATGAAAGGTCTACTTGATGATGAAAGGGTTCTTCTTAACCTTTTGAGTTACTGGTTTCCAATATCACCGATTTTTGAATTGTTCAAATCCATCGCGGAGAGGAAGAAACAGATAATCCTGACAAGCGACCATGGGTTTATTCATGTGAGGAGGCCAACAATTGTATATGGAGGCAGGGATATTTCACCCAATTTGAGGTATAAATATGGACCTGCCCTCCGTGCAGATGAGAAAGCCGCCCTGGTTTTGAATAATCCTGGTGAATTATTCCTTCCGGTTGAGGACCCCTCTGTTCGTTTTGTCATTGCCCGCGAGGATTATTATTTTATATATCCGACAAAACCCAGTGAATATGAAAGGGAATACAAATATACCTTCCAGCATGGTGGAATATCAATGGAAGAGATGATCCTGCCTGTTGGTTGTTTACGTCCGCGTTAATCTTTACCATTGACAGGAATAATTTTAGGTATATAATTTATTATGAAGCATCCGAGGATAGAGGTGGATAATATCTACGCCTCTGAGATAAAGGTTCTCTACGAAGACCTTAGAAACCTTCTGGATGAGGAGCAGAGCAATTTTGAGTTTATAAACTGGCAGCCGGCTTATGACCTTTATGTAATTGGTGAAAGAATCTATATAAGCATAGAATTGCCAGGGGTTGATATCAAGGATATCACTGTGTATGTAACGCAGAATCATCTTGTAATATTTGGAATAAAGAGACCAATGATAAAGGAAAAGAAGACCCAGCAGATTGTGTTTCACAATCTTGAAATCTCCTATGGAAGATTTTTAAGGCGCATAGATTTCCCACTACCAGTGGAGCACAAAAAAGGAGATTATAAATTGGAACAGGGTGTTTTGACAATTAAATTTCCCATATTAAAAGAACATATAATACCAATTGAGGAGTGATAAATATGGAAGAGAAAGAGATTACAATACCTGATGAATTAGGTATAATCCCGATAAAGGGTGGTGTGATATTCCCTGATCAAATAGTTCCTCTGGTAATCCAGACACCGAAACTTGCCAAATTGATTGATGAGATCCTTACAACAAATAAACTTGCAGGAGCAATCACCCAGCGTAATCCTGATATTGAAGAGCCGAAACCAGAGGAGATATACCAGGTGGGGTGTGTGATCCAGATAACCAAGATGCTTAGATTCCCTGACGGGACAATCAGGTTGCTTGTGAAGGGGTTGAAGAGGTTCCGGGTCCTGGAATTTATCCAGATTGAACCATATCTAAAGGCAAAGATCCAACTCTATCCTGATGGTTATAAAAAGACCGTTTCAATTGAGGCATTGATGCGCAATGTGGTCACGATGTTCCAGCAATTGGTCTCTCTTGCACCATACCTTCCCGATGAACTCGGTGCAATCGTCCTTAACATTGATGACCCTGACCGTCTCATCAATTTCGTCAGTGCCTACACAAATCTTGATGTAAGTGAAAAACAGCAACTTCTGGAGATAGCAGACCCTAAAGATAGATTTCTGAAGTTGATCCCTTTACTACAAAAAGAAATAAGCATTCTGGAACTCGGCGCCAAGATTCGTTCTCAGGTCAAGAGTGAGTTTGATAAGGGTCAACGGGAATTCTATCTAAGGGAACAATTGAAGGCAATTCAGAAGGAACTCGGTGAAACCGATGAACATACCAGGGAGATTGAGGAATTAAGGAAGAAGATTCAGGAAGCCAAGATGCCCGAAGCAGTTGAAAAGGTTGCCTTAAAAGAACTTGACCGTCTGGCAAAAATGCCACCCCAGGCAGCCGAATATACGGTCTCCAGAACCTATCTTGACTGGCTGATATCCTTGCCCTGGTCGGTTTCAACCGAAGACAATAATGACCTCGCAAGGGCAAAGAGGATACTGGATGAGGACCATTATAATCTTGAGAAGGTGAAGGAGAGGATTCTTGAGTATCTTGCAGTAAAGAAATTAAAACCGGATTCAAAAGGGACTATTCTCTGTTTTATCGGACCCCCTGGTGTAGGCAAGACTTCACTGGGAAAGTCAATAGCCAGGGCACTGGGAAGGAAGTTTGTCCGCATATCCTTAGGTGGTATAAGGGATGAGGCAGAGATAAGGGGGCATCGTCGCACATATGTCGGTGCACTACCCGGCAGGATAATCCAGTCAATAAAGAATTGTGGTTCTAAGAATCCAGTTTTTATGCTTGATGAGATTGATAAGATAGGTGCTGATTTTCGTGGTGACCCTTCAAGCGCACTCCTTGAGGTCCTTGACCCAGAGCAGAATTATGCATTTTCTGACCATTATCTTGAAGTCCCATTTGATCTTTCTAATGTTATGTTTATCGCCACCGGAAATCTTATAGACCCAATAATCCCGGCATTAAAAGACCGTATGGAGATAATTGAACTTCCTGGATACATCCTTGAAGAAAAAATTATGATTGCAAAGAAGTATCTCATACCACGGCAGATTGCTGAGGCGGGATTGAAACCAGAGAATATCACTTTTACTGATGGGGCAATAAAGAGTATCATAAATAATTATACAAGAGAAGCAGGTGTAAGAAATCTTGAACGGGAGATTGGTTCAATTTGCAGAAAGGTGGCAAGGCGTTTTGCTGAGGGGAAGAAGAAGCCTGTTAAAATTGATGAGAAAAATCTTGTGGAATTTCTTGGACCACCCAAGATATTTTCTGAGGTTGCAGCACGCAAGGGCGAGATTGGACTTGCTACTGGGCTTGCCTGGACACCAACAGGTGGTGAGATAATATTTATTGAAACTCTGAAGGTGCGTGGAAAGAAGGGTTTAATCCTGACTGGATTACTGGGTGATGTAATGAAGGAATCCTGCCAGGCTGCGGTATCTTATCTCAAAACAAAACTTGATAAGTGGGATATAAAAGATAACCCTGATGATTATGACCTTCACATCCATATTCCATCAGGTGCAATACCCAAGGATGGGCCATCAGCTGGACTTGCGATAATAATGGCATTGAGTTCTTTATTCAGAAATCAGGCATTAGATCCGAAGATTGCATTCACGGGCGAGATAACACTTACAGGCAGGGTTCTTCCAGTTGGCGGGATAAAAGAGAAGGTCATTGCTGCAAAGCGGGCAGGGATTGAAGAAATATACCTTCCTGAGGAAAATAAAAAAGACCTTCTTGAAATACCAAATCATGTGAAGAAGGGATTGAAGTTCCACTTTGTGAAGAGGATTGACCAGGCTTTGAACGAGGTCTTTAAAGACCATTTACCAAAAGTTCAAAAATGATACTCTTTTATCTCATCCTATTTTCAATTAAATGGCAGGTAGCGTATATACCGTCAGATAGCAATCTCGTAGAAATGAAGTTGTTTTTGGAAATACCTCCTAATGATTTAAGATTTACGATGCTTGATTCAATAATGCAGGCATCATATGAGATTCAGGTTGTGGTTTTTGATAAGAAGGGGGACCAGATTGCTGGAGATTACTGGTTTCGTGAGAGATTGATAGATAGTTCTAACTTTTATGACTCATTGAATATCATAATCCCTAATAAAGCACGAAGGTTCAATTTGAAGGTTATAGACCTTTCCGGGGTAGAGATTTTGAATGTGTATGAGGATATCAAACCAATCATTTTTTTCGCAAATGTCCGCTCAAAATTCAGCAACGATACCCTTTACATAAATTTTACTACCATCAACCCTAAAAACCTTGAGGCAGAAATTAATATCTCCCTTATGGGATTAATGGAGAAAAAGGCGCTCAAGCCCGGCATCAGTGAGGATACAGTCTATTTCTATCTTCCATTAACACCTAATGGAAGGTATGAAACCAGATTTATTCTATGGAAAGAAGGTAAGAGATTGGAAACATATTCGTTCTTTGTGGAGATTGAACGTCCATTCTACCTTGATGATAAGACCTGGTATTTAAAAGTAAGTCAACTTGAATATATTGCAACACCAAGTGAATTGAATCAATTGAGGAAGGCGAAAAAGGAAGAACGGGATTCGCTCTGGAAGGCATTCTGGAAGCAATATGATCCCACACCCAATACCGAGTATAATGAGAAAGAAGTAGAATATTTTGAAAGGATTCAATATGCAGATGAACACTTCTCCTTCGGTGATAAGGGATGGCGGAGTGACCGGGGTCGTATCTATGTAAAATATGGGCCACCGGATGAGATTGTATCAAGGCCTTATGAACTTTCATCTAAGCCATATGAAATATGGTATTACTATCGTCTAAATGTAAAATTCATATTCTATGATCGTTATGGCTTTGGTGAATACATCTTAATAAATCCCCAGGGTGAAAAAATATGATACTAATTTTATCTCTACTCTCCTCAATAAATTTTTTTGTCCAACCAGTTTTATACTACACTCCATTGAAAATAATTGATTCGCTCGGCAGGGAAACGACTGCAGAAAATATTTTTTATCTTGAATTCAATTGCGCAATCCCTTATAATGAATTGACTTATAAGGAGTTAAAAGGAAGGATAATTTCAGAATGTGTAGTGAAACTCAATATTGTAAATCTTATCCATTCTGATTCCCTTATAGATTCCCTAATTCAGGAATTTGAAATCCCTTCATTTTCAGAGGCTGCAAAGAAAGGGCTGGTATTCTATCTCCAGTTTGGGAAGTATTTAACTTACGGTGAATACAATTGGTCAATAGAATTGAGATGCGCTGATAATCAGGGTGTAGTAGAAGGGCAGAGGAAGATTGGTGAGACCGATTATAAAATGAGCGATATTCTTCTTGCCCATTCAATATCCATTGATACTACTGGTGGTTATTTGACAAAGGGAAATTTAAAAATAATTCCCAACCCTTCAGGTATATTTGATGAAGGGACAAAGAGCTTATTCCTTTATTGTGAATTGTATTGTCCAATTTCTGATTCAACTGAATTCACAATAATAGTGAGTGATACAATTGGGAAGGTTTTAAGGAAGATAAGGAGGAGGATTGAACCAAAGACCACACCCCAGGCAATTAACCTTGGGTTCAATATAGAGGCATTAAAACCTGGTGAATACAATTTAAAAGCGGCTGTTGAGGATTTTTTAGACAACTGGAAGATAGAGAAATTTTTAAAATTCAGGATAAAGAAGGCAAATGAGGTTGCCAAGATTGATGTAATGGATTTACCATATTATGATGCGATTGAATACTTTGTTAGCCAGAAGGAGTATAACTCATTTCTAAAACTGAATGAGGAAGGGAGGAGATTGTATCTAAAAAAATTCTGGGAGAAGCATAATTATAATGAAATCGCAAAAAGATATGAGTATGCGGATAGGAACTTTGGTGAAGGGTATCTTGCTGGTTCCAAGACCGACCGGGGTAGAATTTATATTAAATATGGACCCCCGGATGAGATTGAGAATAAGCAATTTGAAGAAGCAAAACCATATGAATACTGGCAGTATTATAATGGGCTTGAATTTATATTTGTTGATATTCGGGGCACGCAGGAATATACCCTGGTCTGGACCAATGCGCCGAATGAAAAGTCAAAACCAATGTATTATAATTATTTACCCAGTTTTAAAAGGCGTGAACTGGAAGAAAAAAAGGAGTAGGTTATGGAAACGAAAGAGCTTAAAGAAATCATGGGTAATAACCTTGAACAGATATTAAACCTTTTGATTAAAAATACAGAGGATATAAAGAATTTACTTCAAAAAAATATAGAAGATAATAATAAGATATTTGAAGAGGTTCGTCTTCTGAGAATATTGCTTGCGACATCCAATCTTGCGAAGAAAGAGAATGTCGCAATATTTGTAGATTCCCAGAATCTTTATTATGCAGCAAAGATGAGTTACGGTGCAAAAGTAAATTATGAAAAACTGATGCGTCTAATAACCGGTGAACGAAATCTTGTGAAGGCATTTGCTTACATTGTTCAACCCCCTGAAGGGGATGTAAAACCTTTTGCAACAAGCCTTGAACATATCGGATATATTGTAAAGATTAAAGACGTGAGGACGAGAGCAGATGGTTCGGCTAAGGCGAACTGGGATATGGGGATTGCCCTTGATATTCTTGGAATCCTTGATTATGTAGATACAATAGCCCTTGCTTCAGGTGATGGCGATTTCGTTCCATTGGTTGAATTTGTTAAGAATAAGCATAAACGCGTTGAGATTTATTCATTCCCTGAAAATACTGCATATGACTTAAAGGAAAAGGCAGATCGTTTTGAACCCCTTGATGAAAGGGTTATCCTCGTATAGATGATAGATTACCATATCCATACAGAACATTCCATTGATGCCCAGGGTAGTTTGAAGGAATACCTTGAACGGGCAATCTCCATTGGCTTAAAAGAAATCTGTATCACGAACCATTGTGAACTTGATCCATTGAGGGATGATAATTTAATAAGGTTTAATGGTGAGGTTGAGCCGATAAGTTATTCTGGCCTTGAACGGCTCCAGAATGAAATATTATCCTGTAGGGAATTATACAGGAAAAAGGGATTGAATATAAAATTTGGGATAGAAGTTGGTTATTTTGATGGTGTTGAGCAAAGATTAAGAGAAATTACCCGGGGATTAAATCTTGATTATATCCTTGCGGGAATCCATTGCCTTGGCCATATCTGTATTGACAGTTCAAAGGAGTGCTATACCTATTTTGAGAAGAATTCATCAGAGAGGTTGCTTGAGCAATATTTTCTCGCAATGGAGTCCTTAATCCGCTCAAGGCTCTTTGATGTGGTTGCCCATTTTGATGTATACAAAAAATATGGTCTCAGTTTTTACGGTGAAGGATTGAGGAAGGTTGATAAGGAAAGGGTTTATCAAATCTTTAAATTGATGGCTGAATACCAAATCGGTCTTGAGATTAACACTGCGGGCTTACGCAGGCATAATGAATTCTATCCAGCAGGTGAATTTATGGAATTGGCAAAGGATGCAGGAATTGAGATTATTACAATCGGTTCGGATTCGCACAAACCTGATGATCTGGGTAGGGGAATAAGAGAAGCCCTGGACTATGCATCAAATTATGGGTTTAAGAGGATTTTTGGTTTTGAAAAGAGATGCAAATTTCCCCTTGACTTTTTTCAAAAATAAATTATAATATATATAATGAAAGAGAATATTTATGAAGAAAGTATGCATAAAAGAGAAAGGGGGTGAGAAATAGGAGAGAAAGAAATAGACTATAAAAAGATAGAGAACGAAAAAAAAAGGAGGTAAGATGGAACTCATAATCCTGATTGCCCTTATGGGCGCAAATAACCCATATCTGGTTTCACACCAGAGCGGGACATTTACACCACCGTATCTTAAGGAGTATGATTATGTTGCAATAGGGGAATATTATTTTAATCCCAGAGAGAAACTACCAGAAATCCCTCAGGAACTCACCGGTGAATCAGATTACTATATCATCCATTTAAAGGGCCCGGTATATGAAGACATGAAGAAGGCAATAGAGGCATACGGAATTAAACTCATCCAGTATATCCCTTTCAATGCCTTTATTGCAAAGATGGATAAGGATAAGAAAACGGTGGTAGAAGGGTTACCATTTATTAACTGGATTGGTAATTATGAGCCTGCTTACAAGATTAGCACCCTGTTCAAGGAATTGCCCGATGAAAAGGAATGGCTGGTCCTACCGTTTCCTGATGAGAATATATATTTAGTGAAGAATAAGATTGAAAAACTCGGTTGCGAAATCCTTGAGGTCTCTGATGATCCCTACTGTAAGGTTTTAAAAATCCGGTCTGAGCGTGCAAATCTCAATACCATTGCAAGGATGCCTGAGGTGATGTATATTGAGCCTTATCTCCAGCCTGTTGCCTATAACCAATCTGCCCAGTGGGTGACACAGACCTGGAAACAGGTTGACCGTAAGGTCTGGCGTAAGGGTTTATTAGGAACAGGGCAGGTTGTGAATACTGCAGATACTGGTATATTGACCTCCCATGATATGTTCCGTGACCCTGCGGTCAATATCAACACATGGGGGAATTATCCCACTCATCGCAAGATAATTGCCTATCTCCAGCCAACAGGTTCTTCTTCGGCATTTGGTGATGTTGCAGGTGGTTCCTGGCATGGGACCCATACCGCAGGCACTATCTGTGGTGATGATTCCTATGTTAATGGTTCAAGTCCGAATGATGGTATGCCTTTGAAGGCAAAGATGTTCTTTATGGATATCGGCACGAGCACTGGTAGTCTTTCAGTCCCTTCAAACCTTGCTAATCTTTATCTTCCACCTTATAATGGTAATGCTGGTGGTGCAGCAAGGATTTCCTCCCATTCCTGGGGTTCAACGAGTGGTGCTGGTTCATATACATCTTACTGTGTAACCACTGATTCATTTATGTGGAGAAATCGCGATTTTCTCATCTGCTATGCTGCAGGCAACAGTGGTCCTGGTTCAGGAACTGTCTATCCACCAGGGACATCAAAGAATATATTGACCCTTGGTGCAACAATGAATAGCACATCCGCAACCACGATTGCAGATTTCTCAAGCCGGGGTCCGACCGCAGACAACAGGATAAAACCAACAGTCACTGCACCGGGTTATTTCCTCTATTCTTCTGTTGGTCCAAATAACAATTCCTATCTTGGTATGGCAGGGACGAGTATGGCAACGCCCTGTGCTGCGGGTAATGCTGCACTTGTCCGTCAATACTTTGTCAAGGGTTTCTACCCATCAGGTGATTCAAATCCTGCAAATGTCTGGAGTTTTATCCCTGCATCAGTTATAAAGGCAATCATTGTCAATGGGGCACATCCATCAATAACTGGTTCCACAATCCCTGATAATAATACGGGCTGGGGCAGGGTCTGCCTTGATGATGCATTATATTTCAATGGTGATGTGCGCAAACTCTGGGTTACTTATGATAGTGTTTCAACCGGTCAGTATGATGAGTTTACAGTTACTGTGAATAACCAGTCTGAGCCATTGAAGATAACCCTGGTCTGGACTGATTATCCTGCGACTGCAGGTGCTAGTGTAACACTTGTAAACAACCTTGACCTTCGGGTTACGAGTCCAACAGGGACTGTTTATCTTGGTAATGTCTATAGTGGTGGTCAATCAACACCTGGTGGTAGTGCTGATGCCCGTAATGTTGAGGAGTGTGTCCGTCGGAATGTGCCAGAGATTGGTAACTGGGTTATTCGGGTTACTGGAACGAATGTTCCCCAGGGAACGAATCAGCCCTATGC
>Ga0207433_10000821_pt1 | contig 69650 bp, 73 predicted proteins | sample YelNatPaOPGAMG01_FD_187559 | JGI IMG/M metagenome (GOLD analysis project Ga0207433, IMG submission 187559) | Hot spring thermophilic microbial communities from Obsidian Pool, Yellowstone National Park, USA - OP-RAMG-01 (SPAdes) (version 3) | ecosystem: Environmental > Aquatic > Thermal springs...
CCAGGGCTTCGTGACGGCTCGAGCCCGGTACGAGGAAACTCGTACGCCGGGTTCCGAGGGGGGGATGGCTCAGCAATGGGCTGTCCCTACCCGACCGTCATGCGGGAGCGCTTCTTCTGAAGGTGGCGGACGATCTCCTGCCCTTCTTTCAAGCGCTTCGGGAACAAAGCTATCGGCTGATGTGCCAGCAACGCGTCACATGACGGAAGTGGCGGCTCTGTTTTCGACGATAAAGCCCCGATCACACGAAAGACAGGAGGCTTGCGTGCAGAGAGCGCCTTAGAACCGTTCAAAGGCGGGAGGGGGGAAGGATTTCACCCCCCATCCGGAGACAATCAGGGGGTTAGGAAGGAAATCCCGTTCGAAAAATCTGGATTTCCTCTCTGCACCCTTCCTGTGAGGGTCGCACGCAAATTCAATTTCGGTTTTTGGGTCGCAAGGTTTTCATTGACCCCAGGAATTGTTTTGATGTAAAATTGGAAGATAAACAGTTTGAAAAGCGAGGGGATTATGCTGCAAAATGACCTTCCCATGGGACTGACATTCGACGATGTCATTCTTGTGCCCCAGTTTTCCGACTTCCTCCCTGCCGATACCGACACCAGCATCGAGCTCTATTCCGGGATTAAGCTCAACATTCCGATTCTCTCTGCCGCCATGGATACGGTGACCGAAGCCCGTCTGGCCATCGCCCTTGCGCGCGAAGGAGGAATCGGGGTGATCCACCGCGCCCTCTCTCCCGAAGACCAGGCACACGAAGTGGACAAGGTGAAGAAGTCGGAGTCGGGCATGATCACCGATCCGATCACCATCGGGCCTGACGAAACGGTCGGGCGGGCTCTCGATCTGATGCAGACCTTCAGGATTTCCGGCATTCCCGTTGTCAGAAACCGCACTCTTGTCGGGATCGTGACCAACCGGGACCTTCGCTTCGAAACGATTCTGACCCGCAAGGTCTCGGAGGTCATGACCTCGAAAAATCTCATCACCGCCCCCATCGGAACGACGCTCGATGCCGCCAAGAAGCTCTTCCAGGAATACCACATCGAGAAACTTCCGGTCATCAATGACAAAAACGAACTCGACGGCCTGATCACCATCAAGGACATCGAGAAAAAGATCAAGTATCCCAATTCCGCCAAGGATGTCCGTGGACGTCTGGTCGTGGCCGCGGCCATCGGCGTGGGGGAAGCCGCACTCGAACGGGCGCGCCTGCTGACCCGGGCCCAGGTGGACATGCTTGTGATCGACACGGCCCACGGCCATTCGGCCGGGGTCATCGAAATGATCCGGACGATCCGCGGAAGCTGGCCTCATATCCCTGTCATGGCCGGGAACATTGCCACGAAGGAAGCGGCGCGTTCCCTGATCGAGGCCGGGGCCAACCTTCTCAAGGTGGGGGTCGGCCCAGGCTCGATCTGCACGACCCGCATCGTGGCCGGAGCAGGCGTCCCCCAGCTCACCGCCATCTCCGATGTCCACGAGGTGGCCCGCGAGGCGAACGTTCCCGTCATCGCCGACGGAGGGATCAAGTATTCCGGGGATCTTGTGAAGGCTCTGGCCGCTGGCGCCTCGGCCGTCATGATGGGATCCCTCTTTGCCGGAACAGAAGAGTCTCCGGGGGAAACCATCCTTTTCCAGGGACGCTCCTACAAGACCTACCGCGGCATGGGATCGATCGGCGCGATGGAGCGTGGGGGTGGCGACCGCTACAACCAGCCGTCCGGGGCCAAGAAATGGGTCCCCGAAGGAATCGAGGGACGGGTCCCCCACAAGGGACGCCTCTCTGATCTCATCTACCAGCTTTCGGGAGGTCTCCGGTCCGGCATGGGCTATTGCGGCTGCCGGACGATCCGGGAGCTCCAGGAAAGGGCCCAGTTCATCCGGATTTCCCCGGCAGGTCTCAGAGAAAGCCATGTCCATGACGTGATCATCACCAAGGAAGCCCCGAATTACCGCCGGGAATGGGACGAATCCTGACCGGCATCTTTTCCGGCCCTCTTCAGAAAGAACCGCTGCCTTGACTATAGATCCTGTCCTGATCCTTGATTTCGGATCCCAGCTGACCCAGAACATTGCCCGTCGAATACGGGAGATGGAGATCTATTCCGAAATCCTGCCCGCCACCCTTCCGGCCTCGGAGGTCATGAGAAAGAATCCCCGGGCGCTCATCCTCTCGGGAGGTCCCTCCTCCGTCTACGAGAAAGGCGCTCCCACTCTTGATCCCTCTCTCCTCGGTCTGGGGATTCCCGTCCTCGGGATCTGTTACGGAATGCAGATCATCGCCCAGGTGGCCGGGGGAGTCGTCGAACGGGCCAAGGTCCGGGAATACGGGGTCCATCTGTTTTCTCCCACGGAAAAGGCCTCCGCGCTCTGGGACGTTTTTCGCCCTGCCTCCCCCGTCCTGATGAGCCACGGGGACTGGATCCGGGCTCTTCCGCCCGGCTTTTCGGTCTCCGGCAGCACCGAGACCACGCCGATCGCCGCCATGGAAGATGCCTCACGAAAGATCTACGGGGTCCAGTTTCATCCCGAAGTGACCCAAACCATCGCAGGAGTCGATTTTCTCCGGCATTTTCTGAGAGATGTCTGCCGGATCTCTCCCAACTGGACGATCAAGGGATACCTTGACCGTCATGTGGAGGAGATCCGGCACACCGTCAAGGAAGACCACCTTGTGTGCGCCCTCTCGGGAGGAATCGACTCGACAGTCACCGCCCTTCTATGCCACCGGGCCTTGGGGAGGCGTTTCCATGCCATCTTCGTCGACAACGGACTCCTCAGACAGGGCGAGCTCGACGCCCTTCGGGGAGACCTTGAAACCCTGAACATTCCCATGGAGGTCGTGGAGGCCGAATCCCTCTTCCTCTCCCGCCTCAGGGGCGTTTCCGACCCCGAGAAGAAGCGGAAAATCATCGGAAAGACCTTCATCGACGTCTTCAGCCGGGAAGCGCGGAAACGTGGGACGGTCCGCTATCTGGCCCAGGGAACCCTTTATCCTGACGTAATCGAGAGCGTCTCCTCCTTCGGCGGCCCCTCGACGGTCATCAAGTCCCACCATAACGTCGGCGGGCTTCCGGCCCGCATGCCCTTCAGGCTTGTCGAACCCCTCCGCGAACTATTCAAGGACGAGGTCCGGAAGCTTGGACGGGAACTGGGACTTCCTGACCGTTTTGTCAACCGCCAGCCCTTTCCCGGACCGGGCCTCGCCATCAGGATTCTGGGCTCTGTCACCCCCGAAAGACTCGCCATCCTCAGAAAGGCGGACGCCATCGTCCGGGAAGAGGTTGAAAACTCTCCGGCTCTCTCCGAACTTTGGCAATACTTCGCCGTTCTTCTTCCCGTCAAGTCCGTAGGGGTGATGGGGGATGCCCGAACCTACGAACACGTGGTGGCCGTCAGGGCGGTCCGCTCGGTCGACGGAATGACCGCCGACGTCCATTATCTCTCTCCCGAACTTTTGGGTCGGATCTCGCATCGCATCATCGCTTCGGTCGAGGGAATCAACCGCGTCGTCTTCGACATCTCTCCCAAGCCTCCCGCTACCATCGAGTGGGAATAAAGGACCCTTATGATTTCCGACAGTTCATCAAAGACTCCCCCGCCCTCTTCGGGATCCTCCCCTTCCTCAACGGGGGAGGAAAGTCCGGAGACGGGCTCCGTCCGCCTTCACAAACTCCTGGCACACCGTGGGGTGGCCTCCCGCCGCAAGGCTGAACAGCTGGTCGCCTCAGGTTTGGTGTCGGTCAACGGACAGGTCGTGACCGAGCCGGGATCCCGGGTCAACCCCGAGACCGACACTGTTCTGGTCGAAGGCAAACCCCTCCGGCGGGAATCCGAGCCCTTTCTCTTTCTTTTCTACAAGCCGAAGGGGGTTGTCTCGACCCTTCACGACCCGGAAGGCCGGCCGACTCTTCGGGAATTCTTTCCCAATATCGAGCCCCTGCTCCATGTAGGCCGCCTCGACTTCCAGACCGAGGGGGCCCTGCTCCTGACCAACAACGGCGATCTCTCCCAGCGGATCCTTCATCCGCGCTATGCGATTCCGCGGACTTATCTGGTCAAGATCCAGGGAGGAGTCTCTCCGGCCCATCTCGAACGCATCGCCCGGGGGGATATCCGACTTGACGGCCGACCCGTTGTTCCCATGGAATTCGTTCCGGAACGGGATACAGACTCCAACGCTTGGTACCGGATCACCCTGACCGAAGGCCGAAACCGTGAGGTCCGTCGTCTTTTTGAAACCCTGAACTACTTTGTGTTGAAACTGGTGCGAACCGCCTTCGGTCCCCTGACCCTGGCCGGCCTTGACCCCGGAGAGTACCGGACGGTGACCCCCTCCGAACTCCGATCTCTTCTCGCGGGCGAAACGCCCACTCATCTTCCGCGGTCTCTCGACTCACGCCACCGCCAATCCCCCCAGGACAATGGCCGGAGGCCCCAACACTCCTTCAGGGAGAGAGAAAAGGGCGGGACCGCAAGGACCGGCTCTTCTGCCTCCCGGAGCTGGCCCGGTGAGGAAAGCCGGGACCATCCCCGAAACAGGATTTCCGAAGAGAGGAAGCCTCCCCGCGAATCCCGCTTTGTCCCTCCTGCCCGCACCGGGAAACCTGATCGGGAAGAGGCGCCCCAAAGGCCTGACAGACATTCAGCCTCCGGAAGGAGTCGCCCCCGGGAAGACGACCGCGATCGTACGCGAAAATCCTTTTCGGGCGACAGGGAGCCCTCTTCCGGGAGATCCTCCAGAGGATCCTTCTCTCCCAGAAACTCCTCCCGCCAGGAGGCGCCCCGGAGAACCGGCGGACAGGCCGCGCCCGAACGGAATCGCCCCCGGGAAGACGACCGCGATCGTACGCGAAAATCCTTTTCGGGCGACAGGGAGCCCTCTTCCGGGAGATCCTCCAGGGGATCCTTCTCTCCCAGAAACTCCTCCCGCCAGGAGGCGCCCCGGAGAGCCGAGGGACAGTCCGCGCCCGGACGAACCCGCCCCCGGGAAGACGGCCGCGATCGCCCGCGAAAATCCTTTTCGGGCGACAGGGAGCCCTCTTCCGGAAGATCCTCCAGGGAATCCTTTTCTCCCAGAAACTCCTCCCGCCAGGAGGCGCCCCGGAGAGCCGAGGGACAGGCCGCGCCCGGACGAACCCGCCCCCGGGAAGACGGCCGCGATCGCCCGCGAAAATCCTTTTCGGGCGACAGGGAGCCCTCTTCCGGGGAATCCTCCAAAGGGTCCTTCTCTCCCCGGAACTCAATCCGGAGGGGGTCTCCGACTCGCCGGGAAGAGCCCCGTTCAACCAAAGGGCCGGAGGAATGGAAGAAAAAACGCTCCTCCGAAAATCCTTCCGGCGCTTCGAAAACCGAGAAGAAGCCCGGACCCGGGAGCCCTGAAGGAAGACGTTTTCCGTCCCGTCCCAAAAAGGCCTGACAGGAGGATTTGGTGAGCCCGTCTCCCGGAGACGATAAGAAAAAAAAGGTTTTGAACCAACGACTGCGATCCCCCCGAGAACGGCTGGGTGATTATGTCATTCTCCCCCGCCTGATCGACAAGGTCCGGCTCAGGGCGTCAGGGCTCCTTCCCCCGGAGTATCATTCCAATCTCCTCAGATTGCCGGATCCCGCAAACAGTTTTTTTCCCCTCGACGGTCGATTTCTGGAATTCACCGGGGTTGATCCGGCGGCTCTTGAAAGGGCGATTCTCGAGTCTCACGACGACCAGACCGTCCTTCAATGGGTGGAAAGCCACGGCCGGCCTCACTCATCCGAAGAGATCATAGCCTGGGGCCAAAGCTTCGAGTCTTTGCCCCCGGATGACCGGAGATCGGCCCATCGAAAAAAAACCTATCCGGCCCTGGCCCATCGCCCTGATATCGGAACCCTGTCGCCCTTCGACCTGATCGATCTTGACGAAGGCCGCCATGTCTCCTGAAGAGCCGGAAAGGCTTCAATTTCACATTCGGTTTGCTAGAATGCTCCTGTTTCGAAACATGACCTGAGACACCTTTTCCTGAATTCCTTTCGAGAGGACAGTCGATGTATCGCTCCCATTTTGTTGCCGACCTTTACACCTTCGCTCCCGGAACAGTTGTCACCGTCGCCGGGTGGGTCCACACCATCCGGGACCACGGGGGACTCCTCTTCATCGACCTTCGCGACCGCTCCGGACGCATGCAGTGCGTCATCGATGCCCAGCAGAATCCGGTCATGGAGGCGATGGCCAAGACCCTGAGGGATGAATGGGTGATCTCCATCCACGGGACCCTGACCTCCCGGCCCGAAGGGACGGTCAACAACGAGATGGCCGGTGGTCACCTGGAGATCCGGGTCTCGTCCCTGCGGGTCCTCAATTCCTCGCTGACTCCGCCCTTTCCTGTCGACGCCACCGGGGAAGTGTCGGAGACTCTCCGGCTTTCACACCGGTATCTCGACATCCGTTCCTCCCATCTGAGGGAGGCCCTCCGGTTCCGCTCCGAACTGACATCGCTCATCCGAAATTATATGAGGGACCACCATTTCTGGGAGATCGAGACTCCCCTGCTCACCCGGTCGACGCCGGAGGGGGCCCGGGACTTTCTCGTCCCGTCACGACTGGAGCGGGGATCCTTCTACGCCCTCCCCCAGTCCCCGCAGCTCTTCAAACAGCTCCTGATGGTGGGAGGAATCGAGCGGTACTTTCAGGTGGCCCGATGCTTCCGGGACGAGGATCTGAGAGCCGACCGCCAGCCCGAATTCACCCAGGTCGACATCGAAGCCTCATTCCTCACCCGCGAACAGTTTCTGGGCATCATCGAAGGGCTGTTCTGCGAGATATTCAAGAACTTCAAGGAGACCACCCTTTCAAGACCCTTCATGCGGCTCACCCACGCCGAAGCCATGGAGAAGTACGGCAGTGACAAGCCGGACCTCCGCTTCGGACTTCCGATCATCGATATTTCCGCAATCGCCCAGAACACCTCCTTCGCCGTCTTCACCCAGACACTGGGCAATGGCGGGACTGTCCGGGGCCTTCGCTTTCCAGGGGGAGCCGAAAGAAGCCGGAAGGAGATCGAGGACCTGACCACATGGACCCAGGCCCAGGGAGCCAGGGGACTGGCCTGGATCAAGGTCGAACCCCAGGGACTGTCGAGCCCCATTCTCAAGTTCATTCCCGAACCGCTCCAGAGGGAGATTGCGGAGACCATGTCCGCCGAGCCGGGAGACCTTCTCCTGTTCATCGCCGACACCCTCCCCCAGACGCTCAAGATCCTGGGACTTCTGAGAAATCACGTCGCCCGGATGGCGGGACTCATCGATCCCTCAAAAATCTCCCTCCTCTGGGTCATCGATTTCCCCCTTCTCGAATGGAACCCCGACGATAAACGATTCGAGGCGGTCCACCATCCCTTTACCGCCCCCCACCCGGACGACATGGCCATCCTGGCCGACACGCCCGAGCTGACCCGCTCGCTCGCTTACGATCTTGTCTATAACGGAACAGAGGTGGGGGGAGGAAGCATCAGGAACCATGAAATTGAACTGCAGAGAAGGGTCTTCGACCTGATCGGAATGACTGAGGAAGAGGCCATCCGCCGGTTCGGATTTCTCCTGGAGGCTCTCTCCTATGGAGCTCCCCCCCATGGCGGAATGGCCATCGGGCTCGACAGGCTAGCCATGCTTCTTCTGGGGCGCGAATCGATCCGCGACGTCATGGCCTTCCCAAAAACACAGAAGGGGAGCTGCCTTCTGACTCAGGCCCCGGCCCCCGTGGAACCTGCCCAGCTCAAGGAGCTCGGAATCAGGCTGACTTAGAACACTAGGAAAGCTCATCCTCTATCCCGTATTTCAGCATCCGGTAACGGAGCTGGCGGGGGGTTATTCCGAGAGCCCGGGCCGCCCGGGTCTTTACGAACCCGTACCGTTTGAGGACGGCCTCGATCTGCTCCTTCTCGAGACTCGAGACGGCACCGAGGAGTCCTTCCTTTGCGCCCCCAGCCGGCTCCCTCCCGGAACCTCCCTGGACATCAATGGGTCTTCCGGATCTTAAACCTGGTGAACTTTCCAGATCCTGGGGAGGGGTTCTCGGGAAAAGGGTCATGGCCCGGCCAAGGTCTTCGCGAGTGATGGACGGTCCCTGGGCCATCACGACCAGTCGCTCCATCATGTTTTCAAGCTCTCGCACATTCCCCGGCCAATCGTAGTTCACCAGCATGTCCATCGCCCCGGGATCGACGATTACCCTCCTGTCGTTGTCCCGGTTGAACCGCTCCAGAAAATGCTCGACAAGAAGCGGGACATCCTCTTTGCGCTGGCGGAGAGGGGGCAGGAAAAGGGGAACCACGTTCAGACGATAGTAAAGGTCTTCCCGGAAAAGGTTCCGGCGGATCATCTCCTCGAGGTTCCGATTGGTCGCTGCGATGATGCGGACATCCACGGGGATGACCCGGTTTCCGCCGATACGCTCAACCGTCCTCTCCTGAAGCACGCGCAAAAGCTTGACCTGAACTGCGGGGGTAATCTCTCCTATTTCGTCCAGGAAAATTGTCCCGGTATCCGCCGCCTCGAACTTTCCCGGCCTGGCAATATGGGCGCCGGTGAAGGCCCCTTTTTCATGGCCAAACAGCTGGCTTTCAAGAAGGGTCTCCGGGATGGCGGCACAATTGATCTGGACAAAGGGCTTTTTGGCCCGGGGACTCAGGAAGTGAATGGCCTTGGCGATCACCTCCTTGCCGGTTCCGCTCTCTCCCTGGATCAGGACCGTCGCGCGGCTTGCCGCAACCTGATAAACCGATTCGGCGATCTGGTTCATCACCTTTGACCGTCCGATCCAGCCATCGATGGCATAGCGGTCTTTCAGGGCATGCTCGAGCCGATGGGTCTCGTCGATCAGCCGCTGATTCTCTTCCGAAAACTTCTGCCGGAGGAGAACCGCCTGGACGATTGTCGAGCCGATGATCGACAAAACCCGCTTGTCCTCCTCCAGATCCCGATCCCCTTCCGACAAGTCACAGTCCGCCGAAAGAACTCCGAGCTTTCTTCCCTGAAAGATGAGCGGAACGGCAATGAAGGCCATTTTCATTCGTCCCACTCCCTTTCTGGCTCCCGTCCTGTTCAGAAACCGGGGCTCTGCCCCGATATCCGGAACGATGATCGGCAGACCCGTGGAAAGAACGGTTCCCGTAATCCCCTCCCCGATCTTGAAACGCCCCTTTTTCTTCTCCTCTTCGGACATCCCGTAGGCGAGCTCGGTCATGAGTTCGTTCGAGTCCCCTTTCAGAAGCAGGATCGCTCCGCGATGAAGGTTGAGCTGGGTGTCCATGATCCCCAGAATATGATCGAGGGCGGAATCGAGATCCGGAGAGCTCGCAAGCTCCCGGCTGATTTCGAAGAAGGCTGTCAGCTCCCGTATGATCTTCTGTTCGTGGTTCATCGTCTCCGCCAAAAAAAAGGGCCTGAACAGATTCTCGTGTCCAGGCCCTCCGTGACAGTCAGGGCCGGCAATCAGAAACCGGCGGCCCCCTTGCCGATAATTCCTATGTTCCTATACATCGAAATACAGGAAAAACTCGTGCGGGTGAGGCCGGAGACGAACGGCATCGACCTCCCGTTTTGTCTTGATGCTGATCCAGGTTTCGATGAGTTCAGGGGTGAAAACGCCCCCCTTCAGAAGAAACTCATGGTCCTTTTCGAGAGCGGCCAGGGCTGCGTCGAGCGATCCGGGCATCTGCTTGATTTTCTTCTTCTCCCGGTCGGACAGTTCATAAAGATCCTTGTCGAGAGGGGCCGGAGGCTCGAGCTTTCGCTCGATTCCGTCGAGACCGGCCATCAGAAGAGCCGAGAAGACGAGATAGGGATTGCTGCTGGGATCGGGAGTCCGGAACTCGATACGCTTGGCCTTCTCGCTCTTGGAGTACATCGGGATCCGGACGCAGGCCGAACGGTTCCGCTTGGAATACATGAGATTGATGGGAGCCTCGTATCCCGGAACAAGCCGGCGGTAGGAATTGGTTGTGGGGGCGATAAAGGCCAGGAGCGCCGGCGCGTGATGGATCAGTCCCCCGATGTAGTGGCGGCAGAGTTCGGAAATGTCCCCGTAACCGCCCTTCTGGTAAAAGAGGTTCTTTCCGGCCTTCCAGAGGCTCTGGTGGACATGCATTCCCGAGCCGTTGTCCTGGAAAAGGGGCTTGGGCATGAAAGTGGCCGTCTTGCCATATTTGAAGGCGGTGTTCTTGACCACATACTTGTATTTCATGACATTGTCGGCCATCTTGGTAAGGGTGTCGAAGCGCATGGCAATTTCGCACTGGCCTGCGGTGGCAACCTCGTGATGGTGGGCATCGCAGCGGATGCCGACCTGCTCCATCGTCAGGACCATTTCGCTTCTAAGATCCTGGAGGGAGTCGGTCGGAGGAACGGGGAAATATCCCTCCTTGTGACGCACCTTGTACCCCAGGTTCGGATCCTCTTCCCGCCCTGTGTTCCAGGTCCCCTCGATCGAATCAACGGAGTGGTGGGAAAAATTGGAGCCGGATCCGTAACGGACGTCGTCGAATACGAAAAACTCGCATTCCGGTCCCCAGTAGGAGATGTCCGCCAGCTTCTTCAGATAATTTTCGGCCCTCTGGGCGATATGGCGGGGGTCCTTGGCATAGGATTCGCCGGTGATAGGATCCTTGACATTGGCGATCAGGGACAGGGTCGGCACCTGGGTGAAAGGATCGAGAAAGGCCGACTTGGAGTCGGGCAGGAGAAGCATGTCGGATTCGTTGATGGTCTGGAATCCCCGGATGCTGGAGCCGTCAAATCCGGTCCCCTCCTCGAAAAGCTCCTCCGTCAGTTGGTGGGCCGTCATCGAGTAGTGCTGCCATGTCCCGAGCAGGTCGGCAAACTTGATGTCGACGATCTGCACATTGTTTTTCTTTGCATAGTCCAGAACTTCTTTCGGGGTCATTCTTCTGCTCTCCTAAGAATTGTGGATGTGGATAAAGGCGGCCTGGAGACCCAATGCCGCAGCCCGGAACACAAAAAAAGGGCGTCTCCATGACCGGTCATGAAGACGCCCTTGTCTTCGCATATACCTTCCCTGCCTTCGGGATGCCGGATACGTCTCCGCACTTCTCAAGGGTAAAAGACTACACGTTGGGCAGAAAAAACGCAATATGTGGCCGGAAAAATCCCAAAAAAGGCTTATGCATCCTCCCGAAAGCGAATCCTGAAGGGCCCGGGAGACTCGGTGCAAGATCCGGACAATTCGGCTAGAATTGGAAGGAAAGGAATTGTCATTCATCTCTCCTCCATTCTCCTGACTCAAAGGGAGGTTTCCCGTGAAGAAGGTTCCTGTTCTCGTGATCGGAGGAGGCTCAGCCGGCCGTTATGCGGCCCGTGAGGCGGCCCGCCTCGGAAAAGAGGTCCTTCTTTCCTCGCCCCCCCCTTTCGGCGGACTCTGCATCCTGAAAGGATGCATGCCCTCCAAGGCACTCCTCCGGTCAGCCCACGTTCTCCATGCGATGAATACGGAACTTTCAGCTCTCGGACTCTCCCATGCCGGCTCCTTTTCCTTCGATCTCCCGTCGATCATCCGGATGAAAAACCGGATGATCGGGGAAATGGCCGACTCGGCAAGGGGCAGCGTCGAAGGTGTCAGCGGCATCACTCTAGTCGAGGAGCCTGCCACATTCCTCTCGCCGGAGACCGCACGCGTTGGCCCGGAGACCATCCATTTCGACCGGGCCGTGATCGCCACGGGCTCCGTTCCGAAGGTTCCCGATATCCCTGGACTTTCGAGAGACAGGATCATGACCTCCGACGACATATTAGAACTTGAAAGCCTTCCTCGATCGGTGATCGTTCTTGGAGCCGGCCCCGTGGGCCTTGAACTTGGGCAATACCTCTCCATGCTGGGGGTCCGGGTCTTTGTCGTCGAAATTTCCTCCCGCTGGAATCCGGAGATTGATCACCGGATCGCCGCGGGATATCTCGCCTCACTCCGGGAAAAAGGCATGGAGATTCACCTGGGCTTCCGGTCGGAACGATTCGAGACCTCAGGAGATCTTCTAGTTCTGCAGGGCATGGTCGGAGACAAGCCTCTGAGGCTCGAGGCCGAGCGGGTCCTCGCAGCCACCGGTCGCCGTCCTCACGTGGAATCCCTGAATCTTCCCGCCGGGGGAGTCCATCTTTCGCATCACCATGCCATTCATGTCGATCCCTGGCTCAGAACCTCCAATCCCCGGATCTTTGCCGCAGGCGATGTCACGGGAGCCCTTCCGGTCCTGAACCTTGCCACCTACCATGGGGAGGTTGCCGGCTTCAACGCCGCTTCGTCCGTTCCCGTAAAGGCGGAGGACCGGCCTGTGCCGACGGCGATCTTTACGGACCCCGAATTTGCCCGCGTGGGTCTTTCGGAAAGCCAGGCCCATCTTCTCCATCTTCCGGTTGTTTCCGGCTTTCTCCCCTTTTCCGAACTCGGGAAGGCGATTGTCAACCGCCAGACTGACGGCGCACTCAAAATCGTGGCCAACGCTCGGACCAGGGAAATTCTTGGGGCGGAAATGTATGGTCCGGGAGCCTCCGACCTGATTCACCTTCTTACCGTCGCCCTCGGGCTCAAGGCAACGATCGACCAGTATCAACGGATCCTCCACATCCACCCGACCATGGCCGAGATCGTCAAATATGTCGTGGAAGAAATGACCGGGACAGCCTGACAGGGGTCAGCCCTCTCCGCACCTCAGGATATTACGTCCTCCGGACAAACCCCCTTCGGCCCAGGACTTTGAGACCCCACGATTTTCATTTGTCTGTTCCTGTGCTAGCCTTGGAAGAATGAGATTTCTAACCTCTGATAATATCCTCTGAAGTTTCGACAGGGCTCGGCCCAGGGACACGATGACACCTGACCCTCCTTCCGATCCATGCAAGATCCTTCTTGTCCGGCCGACCGGGATATCGGGAGACCGGTGGGACGCCATTGTCCAGACCCTGATGCAGCTCTCCGACCGAAATGTTGTGCTGGCCGGCGTCGTCGATCCTCTCCCGTCCCCCGACATTCTGATCGTGGCGGATATGGACGGCATCCCGATCGTTCCCCGGCTCTCCGATATTCCTTATGACAGCTTCACCCATCTGGCCATCGAGGATACGCATCCCGACATCCTCTCCCCGGCAGGAAAACCGTGGCCCCGGATCTCCTTCTCCGTGGTCTCCCTTCTGGCCGAACAGGTGGCCTCGAGAAACCAGTACCAGGCCATCTTCAACCGGTACAGGGCCTTTGCCCAGAGCCTGACCAATCTCATTCCCCTGGAGCGGTCCCTTCCCTACGAATCCCTGATCTGCCATTCCCTGCGGACACTCCTTTCCGCCTCGGCGGTGGCCTATTGCGAAGCCCGGACACGCAACCGTTCGGTGACGATCCGGACCTCGGACCCGGAAGACCTCTTCAAGGAGGACACCGTCTTTCCCCTGACCGAGGCCGTCAGGACAGTCCTTTCAAACCGGAACGGCTATTTCGATGATCTCGATCCCGAAAGAACTGGAGTCCTGAATTCCCCCCTCACAGGGACGAGCAGGGTCGTCATCTTCAAGCTCGTCCAGAGGACCTCTCCCACCATTCCCTTTCTCATGATCTTTCCGCCTCCCTTTCCCCTGGACAACCCCATTCCGGAAACGGAATTTCAGAATGCCCTGGAGCTTTCCGCCCCGGTTCTCCAGACCAGCCATGCCCTTTTTGCCCACAGGCTGGTTCTGAAGAAAAAGGCGGAGCATGATCCCCTTACGAAAATCCTGAACCGGGATTCCCTTGATGCCTTTCTGGCCTTTGCCTACCAGAATGCCAGATCAAATCATGAGCCCCTGTCGGTCCTGATGATGGATATCGACCATTTCAAGCAGGTCAACGACACCTATGGCCATGGCGTCGGAGACTCGGTTCTTGTCGATGTCACGGGAGCGATCGGAAAGACCCTCAGGGCAGGCGACGGATTCGGACGTTATGGCGGAGAGGAGTTCGTCGTGATTCTTCCGGGGCTCGGGAAATTACGGGCCATTCTGATTGCAGAACGGATCAGGAACGCCGTCAGGAAACTGGTCCATCCTCTGGCCGGAAAGATCACTTTGAGCATCGGAGTTGCGTGCTTCCCCGAGGATGTCTCCCGGGAATCTGAACTCATTCCCCTGGCCGACCGGATGATGTATGGAGCGAAACACGCGGGACGGGACAGGGTCCAGGCACGATAATCCTCAGGAGCCCGGACAGGCCTCGGCTCCCTCCCCTTCAAATTGCTTGAATTCGAGGCTGTACCTGAGAATATGCCGGACGTAGGTCTCATGGGCGACTCCGGTCCTTCCGGAATACCGCCCGAGCATCTCCACAACATCCCCCCCTGAGAGCCTGAGGTCATAGGAGAGAATGTCCGCCGCCATCCGGGCGTTCACATCGACCTCCATGAGATCCTTGCGACGGACCCCCCGATAGTCCTGTCCCTCCCGCCTCCTGAAAAATTTTTGCCAGAAGGGATAATGGATCTGGAATAGACCATAGTCCTGGGAGCCTTTATTGACTGCTCCGGGATTGAAGGAGGACTCCTCCTGAGCCACGGCCACGAGAAGATAAAGAGGAAGGCCACTCTGGCGGGAGGCCCGGATCAGGGCATGACCGATCGAAAGGGCTACCGGAAAAGGCTCTGCGGGACGGCTGAACCGCTCCACATATCCGACAAGGGCCACGAGAGAGGGGCAAGATGCAGGGAGGGGGATCGCCTCCACCCTTGAAGAGGGAGAAAAGGCCAGAATCGGAATGACCACAAAAAAAGCGAGACCCCTTTTTAGGACCGGGCCTCGCCAACATGGTTTTTCCTGGCTTATATTGTCGATCAGACGGAGAAGGAGCTTCCGCATCCGCAGGAGGATTTGGCATTGGGATTCTTTATGGCAAAGCCGGAGCCGTAAAGATTTTCCACATAGTCCACCGTCGCTCCGGAAAGAAGAGGATAGCTCTGGGCATCGATGAAGAGCTTGACCCCGGATTCTTCGACGATCTGGTCCATCTCCCCGGGAGCCTCCTCGAAGCTCATGCCATACTGGAACCCATGACATCCGCCTCCGGAGACATAGACACGAAGCCCATACCCTTCCTTGTTTTCGGCCTTGAGATACTCATTGACCTTTTCAACCGCCTTTTCGCTCATCGTAATCATTTCTTCAATCCTCCTGAGGATAGATATGAACAGCGGGGGGAAATCCCCCGATGAGTGCAGCCGACAGGAACGAGATTCACTGCCGGCTCTGGAAATTCAAGATTAGTGGTACGCCATGATCTTTCTGTTGCGGCTCACAATTGGAGAGGGGCGATTCATCCGGTTGGAAAGAATGACCGAATCCACGATCTCTCCGCAAAGGAGGCAGCGCCAACCGCGAAAGTTCAAATACCCCGAATCATCCTTGATGTCACTGAATTCTTCCTCGACCATTTTCCCGTGACAACGCTGGCAATCCATCTGACTCCTCCTTCGTCTCCGGGATGAGACCCATCCCTACGACATGCTAAATATGGAGCAAGAAGAATGCCAAATGGAGATCGTAACAACTATCACCCTATCATAATTAGGGATTCTATTCACAGGTATTGCATTAAATTTCGGAATTCCAATTTTTAATTTTTAAAAGTGTTTCGTTATGACATACCTTCAAAAGAACATTCCATTCTGAAACACTTGCTCATCCTCCCACGAGGAGATGCGAGAGTTCCGGCCCAAAAAAAAAGATTCCAAAGACAAAAAGGGCCGGGATCAGAACAACGAGAGCAAAAAGAATGAGGGTCACGATTTTTTTGATGTTCACGGAAGAATCCCTTCCTTGTTGCCCTCATTCGCCGTAGACAATATTGCAAACTTCGTATTCGATTTCCCCCGCCGGAATGCGGATCAGGACTATTTCGCCCACCTTTCTTCCGACCAGGGCCTTCCCGACCGGGGAGGCGACCGAGATACGACTCCGCTTGAGGTCCACCTCTTCCTGTCCCACGATGGTGTAAACCTTTTCCTCTCCCGTCGATCCATTCCGGAGGGTCACGGTGGCTCCGAAGGTCACCCGCTCCCGGTCCTGATGGGCCGACGAAACCACAATAGCCGAAGAAAGTTTGGCTTCGAGCTCCTTGATCCTGCCCTCGATGAAGGACTGCTTTTCCTTGGCAGCATGGTATTCCGCATTTTCAGAGAGGTCCCCATGGGCCCTGGCCTCGGCAATGTCCTGGATGTTTTTCGCCCGCTCCACTTTCTTCAGGCGGTCCAGCTCCTCCTGGAGACGGGCGTGACCTTCCCGTGTCATGGGAGTTTGGTTCATCAAGATCTCTCCTTCCGGATAGTTCGGGCATGGCAATTCATATTTGTCCTCTCATTTGAGCTTATCCAAAGTTGGTCCTTAGCTCAAGCCTTTTCTGGCGGAGGGATCGAACGGTGAAGTTCCTGCAGGGAACGCAGCGAATCCGGGGCTCCCTTCGTCCTGAGGGCGATCACGAGAGCCTTGGCCCCTTCGATTGTCGTGTAGTAAGGGATGTTCCGGAGAAGTGTCTCCTGCCGGATGGAAAGGGAATCCTTCTGGGCCTGTTTTCCGGAAACGGTGTTGATGACGAGCTGAACCTTGTCGTCCTTGATGAGGTCGACGATATGGGGGCGGCCTTCCTTGACCTTGTTGACCTTCCTGGTACTGATCCCTTCCTGCTCAAGACGGGCAGCCGTTCCTCCGGTCGCCACCAGATCAAACCCCAGGGATGCCAGATCCCGGGCGACGGAGACCGTTTCCGTCTTGTCCCGGTCGCTCACGCTTACGAAGACGGTTCCCGAGACTGGGAGATTCATTCCGGAGGCGACCTGGGCATCCCTGAAGGCCCCTCCGAAATCCCGGGAGATTCCCATGACCTCTCCGGTCGACTTCATTTCGGGGCTTAGAAGTGTATCGACCCCCCGGAATCGGCGGAAGGGAAAGACGGCCTCCTTGACCGAGGTATAAGGAAGCAGTGGAACGGTTCTTCCGGAGAGCCCGAGCCTTTCAAGGGTTTCCCCCATCATGACGCGCATGGCCGCCTTCGGAAGGGAAAAACCGATCGCCTTGGAGGTGAACGGAACGGTCCGGGAAGCACGGGGATTGACCTCTAGAACATAAACTGTTTCATTCTGAACAGCAAACTGGATGTTCATGAGTCCGCAGACCTCCAATGCCGTTCCAAGAACTTTCGTCTGGCGCACGATCTCCTCCTGGACCCCGCGCGAAAGGGTTCTCGGAGGAATGAAGCAGGCGGAGTCTCCTGAATGGATGCCCGCCTGTTCGATATGTTCAAGGATCCCGCCGATAACGATCTCCCGACCATCGCCAATGGCATCCACATCCACTTCCGTGGCATCGGAAAAGAAGGAGTCGATCAGGAGCGGAAAGCGGAAGTCGATTCCGGCAATCCGTCTTTTGTATTCGTTCCAGTCCTTCTCGTCATAGAGGATTTCCATGGCCTCACCCCCCAGAACATAGGAGGGCCGCACGAGGACGGGAAATCCGATCTTCCGGATCTCCTCCATTCCCTGGTCGAGATCCGAAACAAGACCACTCCGGGGCTGAAGAAGTCCGAGACGGTCAACCAGCTCTCGGAATCTCTCCCTGTTCTCGGCAAGGTCGGTCATCTCGCAGGAGGTTCCGAGCAGGGGAACGCCTGCATCATCAAGACCTTTCATCAGCTTGAGGGGAGTCTGGCCTCCAAACTGGACAACAACGCCCTGGGGGGCCTCCTGTTCGATCACCGCCAGCACATCCTCAAGGGTCAGAGGCTCGAAGAAAAGACGGTTCGATACATTGAAGTCGGTGGAAACGGTCTCCGGGTTGCAGTTCATCATCACCGCCTCGTAGTCCATTTCCCCGAGCGCCATCACGCCATGGACGCAACAATAGTCGAACTCCACCCCCTGGCCGATCCGGTTCGGCCCCGACCCCAGTATGAGGACCGACGGTTTTCCCCCTTTTTGCCTTTCCCATTCAGGGGCACCCTGATAGGTTCCATAGAGATAGGGGGTCCGGGCCGCAAATTCTCCAGCGCAGGTATCGACTGTCCGGAACCGGGTCTCGATCCCCCGGCGGAGCCGCATTTCCCTGAACTCTTTCTCCTCAGTCCCAAGCATGCGTGCGAGGGCCCTGTCAGAAAATCCGTTTTCCTTAATCCGGCGAAGAAGGTCATCGGGGAAGAGCGGAAGGGGCTCGCCCCGGAATCCGGCGACCTCACGCTCGAGGGAGAGAATCTCTCCGATTTCACGAAGGAACCAGCGATCGAAGCCTGTCCAGAGGGCCACCGTCTCCTCCGGGATCCCCCGACGGAGCGCCTCGGCAATCTGGTGGATCCGCCGGTCGGAGGAGACTTTCAGGATCCGGGCGATTTCCTCCGGATCATCGGGAAGGAGTTCGGGCATCAGGTGGTCCGTTCCGTTCTCGAGAGAGCGGAGGGCCTTCAGAAGGGCCTCCCGAAAGTTGTTCCCGATCCCCATGGCCTCGCCCACCGACTGCATCTGGGGCCCCAGGATGCGGTCGGACTGCGGGAACTTTTCAAAGTGGAACCGGGGGACCTTGACGACCACATAGTCGAGGGAGGGTTCAAAGGAGGCAGGGGTGGTCCCGGTAATCTCGTTGCCGATTTCATCGAGGGTATATCCGATAGCCACACGTGTGGCCACCCGGGCGATGGGGAAGCCCGTGGCCTTGGAGGCCAGGGCCGAACTCCGGGAGACCCTGGGGTTCATCTCGATCACTACAAAACGCCCATCTTCGGGGTTGACCGCGAACTGGACATTCGAACCTCCTGTTTCCACGCCGATCTCTCTCAAGATGGCGATGGAGGCGTCCCTGAGGGTCTGGTATTCCCGATCGGTCAGTGTCATGGCGGGGGCGACGGTCATGCTGTCCCCGGTATGAACGCCCATCGGGTCGATATTTTCAATGGAGCAGACAATGATGGCATTGTCCTTCCGGTCACGCACCACCTCAAGCTCGAACTCTTTCCACCCCAGGAGAGACTCCTCGACGAGGATCTCGCCGATGGGGCTCTGCTCTATCCCGAAAAGGACGGCCCGGGAAAACTCGTCCCGGTTGTAGACCACGGACTGGCCGGTTCCCCCCAGGGTGAAGGATGGACGGATCAGCAAAGGGAAGGAGAGCTGGGAAAGGGCGATCTGGGCCTCACCTAACGACTTCACGATAAAGCTTTTCGGAACGGAGAGACCGATTCTGGCCATGGCCTGCTTGAACTTTCCCCGATCCTCCGCCATTTCGATGGTCTCGATCGACGTGCCAAGAAGTTCGATTCCCAGACGCTCCAGGAGACCCTCTTTTGCCAGGGCGACCGCAAGGTTGAGAGCCGTCTGCCCGCCCATGGTGGGAAGAATGGCATCGGGACGCTCCCGTTCCAGAACCTCTGCCACCTTTTCAACCGTCAGCGGAATCATGTAGGTGGCATCGGAGAGATCCGGATCGGTCATGATGGTCGCGGGGTTGGAATTGACAAGGGACACCCGGTATCCCTCTTCCTTCAGGACCTTGAGGGCCTGGGTTCCCGAATAGTCAAATTCTCCTGCCTGACCGATGACGATCGGACCACTGCCAACAATCAGAATGTGGTGAAGATCTTCTCTTTTTGGCACACAGTCTCCTGCTCTGTTAAACCGGACGGGTCGGGCCCGTCCTCCCCGAAATCCTGCACATAACCCTCGAGGAGATCCTCTGAAAAAAGAATGGCGAGACCTGCTTCATATTCTTCCCGATTGATCTTTCGGGAAATCGGTCCACCCCGGGCGGCCCTGTGGGCAGGAAAATATTGGGCCATCAAGGAAATGGCGGTTCCGGACCCCAGGCTCTCCCGGATGAAACGGGCTGTATCGGCAAACCCCGAAACATTCTCCGGGAGGAGAAGGTGGCGGACGAGAAGACCTCTCCTGGCCAACCCGTCCGGTCCGAGGGAGAGGGGGCCAACCTGTCTTGCCATGAGGCGGACGGCCGTGCGGTTGGTCTCCACATAGGAGGGGGATTTCGAAAAACGGAGGGCCATTCGGTCCTCGGAATATTTCATGTCCGGGAGATAGATATCAACCAGTCCATCGATAAGCTCGATCATGGACGGGGCATCATATCCGTTTGAATTATAGACGACCGGAATGGAGAGCCCCTCCTGGCGTGCCAGGACCAAGCCATGAATGATCTGGGGAATCACATGGCTCGGTGTCACAAGGTTGATATTGTGGGCGCCCTTCCTTTGGAGGGAGAGGAAGATCTCCCCGAGTTCTGCGGGATCCACCTCCCGGCCATACCCGTACTGGCTTATAGGGAAGTTCTGGCAGAAGTCGCAGGCCAGATTGCAGTAGGCGAAGAAGACCGTTCCCGATCCCCTGGAGCCGGTGAGGCAGGGTTCCTCTCCAAAATGGAGGTTGGCGGCCCCGAGACGGGCCCGGAGACCGGTGCGGCAAGTCCCGGTCTCCCCCTCAAGCCGGTTGACCCCGCAGTTTCTCGGACAGACATGGCAGGAACGGAGAGCTTCATAACCCTTGACGACCCGAAAACGTTCTTTTTCCTCCCGGATTCCGGAGAGATCCGGAACTCCCCACCGATTCACGGATCCTTCCCGGCCATCATGTTGAAAAAGGCTCCAAAAACATTCCGGGCATCATGGGGCCCCGGAGCCGCCTCCGGGTGAAACTGGACCGAATAGATCCGGCTTTCGCGAAACCACAGCCCCTCCAGGGAATGATCATAAAGGCTCTCGAAGGTCTTCGTCGCCCCCGAGGGAAGGGTCTCCGGATCCACCGCATAGTTGTGGTTCTGGGAGGTGATCAGCACCTTTCCTCGCAGGCGGTCGAGAACCGGGTGGTTGACGCCATGATGGCCGAAGGGCAGCTTGTAGGTCCGACCTCCCACGGCTCGGGCCAAAAGCTGGTGGCCGAGGCAGATGCCAAAAATGGGAAGGCGACCGATCAGACCCCGGATTTCCGAGACGATATCGTCGAGAACCGCCGGATCGCCGGGCCCGTTCGAGAGGACGACCCCATCCGGACGGTCTTCGAGAATCTGCCGGGCCTTCGTCTCCGGCGGAACCACCGTGACCTCGACCCCAAGGGAGAGAAGGTTCTGGATGATGGACTCCTTGGCTCCATAATCCACAAGTATGACCCGCTGTGTCGTGGGACCTTCGGGAAGGAGGGTTCTTGGAGTCCGGGAGGCCACTCTCCTGACATAGTCGGTCTCCGAGATGGAGGGCACTTCCCGAGCGGCCTCGATCAGATCTTCGGGAGTCCGGTCTTCGGTTGTCAGGATCCCCCGGAGGCTTCCCCTCTCCCGGATCCTCAAGGTCAGGGAGCGGGTATCGATGCCCGAAGCGGCCACCACCCTCTCCTCCCGGAAGTACTCCGGAAGCGAGAGCTTCGCCCGGTGATTCGAGGGAAAGTCCTTGATCTCCCGGGCGACAAATCCCGCAAGGTGAACCTTTCCCGATTCGGCATCCTCCCTCGTGATACCGGTGTTTCCGATCAACGGAGCTGTCATGGCCACAATCTGGCCGGCATAGGAGGGATCGGTCAGCACCTCCTCGTAGCCGCTCATGGCGGTGTTGAAGACGAATTCCCCCATGACCGTTCCGGGCACACCCGCGGAATATCCCGCCAAAACCGTTCCGTCCTCGAGGGCGAGGGTGATTTTCCCCGAAATGGATCGATCAGCCACATCCTTCTCCTTCACTGTCGTATACGAGCCGGCCTCCGACGATTGTCCGGAGAATCTTCCCCTTCATTACGCTTCCCGTATACGGACTGTTCCGGCTTTTGGAAAAGTACCCCCGTGAGCCGGCTTTCCATTCTCCTGACAGGTCGACCAGGACAAGATCGGCCAGCCCCCCCGGGACAAGACGCCCCACCGGAAGGCCAAAAATGGCTGCCGGCCTGGCAGAAAGGCGATAGACAAGCTCCGCCAGAGTGAGATGGCCTTCCCGGACAAGTTCAAGCGACACAGAAAAAGCGGTTTCGAGGCCGATGATCCCGAAGGGGGCCCGGTCAAATTCCTGCTCCTTCTCGTGGGAAGCGTGGGGGGCATGGTCGGTTGCGATCACATCGATCGTCCCGTCCTTCAGGCCTTCGATCACGGCGAGGCGGTCCTCCTCCCTCCGGAGGGGCGGGTTCATCTTGGCGTGTGTCCCGTGGCAGCGGACAGCCTCGTCGGTAAGGGAGAAATAGTGGGGACAGGTTTCAGCCGTCACCGGAAGGTTCCGTCGCTTGGCCTCACGGACCATTCTCACCGCCCCTGCCGTCGACAGATGCGCCACATGGAGTCTGCCGCCAGAGGCCTCGAGAACCGAGAGATCCCGGGCGACACACACCTCCTCGGAAGCATTCGGAATCCCGGAAAGTCCGAGCTCGGAAGAGACAGATCCCTCATTCATCACACCCCGGTTCGAAAGTTCAGGGTCTTCACAATGGTCGATGACCGGGCGGGCGAAAAGGCGGGAGTACTCGAGAGCCCGACGCAACATCCGGGAGGTTGCAACAGGTTTTCCGTCATCGGAGAAGGCAATGCATCCCGCCTCCGAAAGCCGACCCATCTCTGTCAGGTGCTCCCCTCCCAGCCCCCGTGTGACCGCCCCGATCGGAAAGACCCTCGCCCGCCCCACATCCCGAGCCCGTTCGAGGATGGCCCGCGTCACGTCGGCCGTATCATTCACAGGATCGGTGTTGGCCATGACGCATACGGCTGTGAACCCCCCCGCCACTGCCGCATGGGATCCGGATGCGATCGTCTCCTTGTATTCGAATCCCGGCTCCCTGAAGTGGGCATGAAGATCGACAAAGCCAGGAAACAGAAGTCCTCCCTCCCCGTCGACCTCCCGAACACCTCCGGAGGGAGAGACATTCCCGAGAGATTCGACCCTTCCATCCCTGATCAGGACATTCCCGAAGCCTGACACTCCTTCCGCCGGGTCGAAGAATCGGACATTCCGGACGAACAGACTTTCCCCTTCCCGATCTCTCACTCTTTCCCTCCCTTGTCGGGGAACGCCTCTTCGGATCCTCCTCCCATCAGGAGGTAGAGGACCGCCATCCGCACTGACACCCCGAATTCAACCTGGGAGAGGATCGCTGACCTGTCATCGAACCCCTCCTCCCCGGATATTTCGACACCCCTGTTGACCGGACCCGGATGAAGGACAAGGGCTCCGGGGGCAAGGCGATCAAGCACATCCGCATTAATGCCATAGAGTCTTGCATACTCCGAAACGGAGGGAATATAGCCTCCCGCGGCCCGTTCCAGCTGAAGACGAAGGGCCATGACCACATCGCACTCCCTGATTCCCTCGTCCAGCCGATGATAAACCTCGACGGGCCAGGTCCGGATTCCCGGGGGGATCAGGGTAGGAGGAGCCACGAGGCGGACATGGGCTCCCATGCGGGAGAGGGTCATGATGTTCGAACGGGCGACCCGGCTGTGGAGAATGTCCCCGACAATGGCAACCTTCAGGCCTTCGATCCTCCCCATCCTCTTTCTGATCGTGAAAAGATCCAGGAGAGCCTGGGTCGGATGCTGGTGGCATCCGTCTCCTCCATTGATCACATGGCAGCGGAGACGATCGGCGACGAAGGCTGGCGCCCCCGAAGAGGGATGCCGGATCACCAGACCGTCGGCCCCCAAGGCCTCGATGGTCCGAACGGTGTCGAGCAGACTCTCGCCCTTTGTCACGCTGCTCTGGGTTGGGGAGACATTGATCACATCTGCGGAGAGACGTTTTGCCGCGATCTCGAATGACGAACGCGTCCGAGTGGAGGATTCGTAAAAGAGATTGACGAGGGTTTTCCCCCTAAGGACCGGTACCTTCTTGACGGTCTGGTGGCCAACCTCCAGAAAGGACTCGGCTGTATCGAGGATCCCCGTGAGAACCTCGGGGGAGAGGCCGGAAACCGAGAGCAAATGCGGACCGAAGGGGGGTGCGCCCGTGGCGAGAATCTTATTGATCATGGGGCACTCCGGAAGTCTCGGATCGGGTCAGGTAGACGGCTTCAGTTCCGGGGGTCAGATCGACCTCGACCTTCTCGTCTCGGGCTGTCGGGAGATTCTTTCCGACAAAATCCGCCCGGATGGGGAGTTCTCGATGCCCCCTGTCGACAAGGACGGCCAGCATGATCCTCGAAGGCCGGCCGAAATCAATCAGAAAATCCATCGCTGCCCGGACGGTCCGGCCTGTAAAGAGGACATCGTCCACGAGAAGGATCTTCCGTCCGTCGACAGGAATCGGGAGATGGCTTTGCCTCAAGAAAGGGACGGGTCCACCTCTTCCGGAAAGGTCATCCCGGTAGAGGGTCACATCCACCGCTCCGACAGGAGGCTCAACCCCCTCGAAGGAGATGATGAGGTCCCTCAGACGACGGGCCAGAAGATCCCCCCCCTCAAGGACACCCACAAGGTAAAGATCCTTTGGACCCTGGTTCTTCTCAAGGATTTCGTGAGCCATGCGCCGGAGAATGCGATCGATCCGGGGAGCGTCGAGAAGGATACGGGGCGATGGAGCAGTGGGAGGGGATATATCCGGAATCACCGGGATCTCCCGCCTGGGAGAGGAAAGAAACGGACGGAAAGCGCAACTTCAATCTCGACATTCATGACAAACGCCCCTTTCCGGGCTCGCGGACCCGGATTTAAAGGAGTTTAGGAGCCTAACCCTTAAGGGAAGGCTTCAGGGCTAGGGAGTCTGGGAATTTCCGGAACCTTCGGCTGCGGGAGGCTTGGCCCTGGCCTCCTCTTTTTCCTTCAGTCCGTTGACAAGCCCCATCCTGTGAAAGGAAGGTTTCACGAGTTTGGTCATATGGGTCGACCCATCCCCGTGAACCTCGGGATAGACGCAATAGTTGGCCAGGATGGTCGCCTGGGTATCCTTGAAGAAATTACCGTAAAAGGGCCCTCCGGTCAATATTCCGCCCGCCTTCTGGAGAAACCCCCTGAACATGTCGATATTTCTGGGATAAATGACACCGTTGTCAATATCGAAGTTCGGCTTTCCCAAGACCAGGCTTTCCTTGTCCTGCTCGACCGTCCAGAGCCACTCCCGGACCCCCTGGAGGTTAGTGAAGACGGCCGCCTCGCGGGTCCATGGGTGCTGGTTGATCGGCATGAAATAAGGATAAAGGGTTTTCAGTCCGGATTCCGCAGCAAACATGCGCCGGGACCAATCCTTCTTCCACCCCTCATACTCGGCGACAGGGATCTGCTTCCTCTTCAGCATGGCATCGATCTCCATGGCCAACTGCCGGTATTGATCATAGAGAGAGGTCAGGCTGGCCCTTACGGGAGCCACGGGATAGTTCGGTTTTTCGTCGACCACCCAGGCCCCGGCCGGTTCGGGGTGAAGGCCAAGCCCCAACCCGGAAAGGAAGATAACAGAGGAAATCGCGACTAGGCGAAACAATCTCGCAGAGGATGCACCCATGAGACCCCCTTCGGTTTTATGTCTATTTTCAATTCTACCCCTTTAAGGGAGGCGGTGCCAAGGGGGATCACAGGTTCCGGAAAAATGGGAGGAGCCTGTCGTAGGTTTCCCGGAGATCTTCCGGAACAACGCGCGTTTCGTGAACTGTGGTCAAAAAATTGGTGTCCCCTTCCCACCGGGGGAGGATATGGGCATGCAGATGTCCGGCGATCCCGGCCCCCGCGGCCTGTCCGACGTTGATTCCCATATTGAAACCCCCGGGATGGAAGGTCTCCCCGATGATCCGTTCACACTCCTTGAGAAGTCCGGTCATTTCGCAGAGGGTTTCAAGCGGAAAATCCCCCATCGTGGGGCCGTGCGCGTGCGGGACAACCATCAGGTGACCGCTGGTATAAGGAAAGGCATTCATGACGACATAACAGAGAGAGCCGCAAAAGAGAACGAGCCTCTCCCGGGATACACCCATGGCGGGAATATCGCACAGGAGGCATCCGCCGCCAGGGGCCGTCCTGGACTCTCCCCGGATATAACGCATGCGCCATGGGGCGAAAAGATGTTCCATCTCCGGTCTCCTCAGCGTTTTTTAGATTCCGGGGCCCAAGAACTCATCTCCCGGGGACCGGGGCCGGATATCCCCGACCCACCATCGTGGAGAAAAAGGACCTTCTCCACTCGCATACCATCTCCCCTCCCGGCCCCAGAGCGGACCACGTCATCGACAGATGCCGGCCGGAGGACAAGGGGGAGATCCCGACATGCAACACCATGGTAAAGGATTCCCGGACGGATCGCGAAAGTTTTTCCCCCCATTCAACGAGAGTCACCCGGGCTTCCCTGCCGTCCAGCAAGGCCTCCTCCAGCTCCTCGGGTTCACCGGAGACACGGTCCCAGTCGGCATGGAGAAAATCGGCCCTCCCCCCGCACTCCCTCGTTTCATAGCACTGGAGATAAAGAAAGGTCGGACTGACGACATTTGCCGAAATCCCCAGCCCCCTTGCCACACCCCGGGCCAAAGAGGTCTTTCCCGATCCCATGGGCCCTGAAAGAAGAATCAGAACTCCCAAAGGGGCTGTCTCTCCCAGGGTCAGGCCCACCTCCTCGGTATCCAGCGACTCCGGGAGAGTCAGTGTGTCATCTTGACTAATCGATAAGGTCATCGCCGGTCACGAGAAGATGGACCAGATCCCCTCTCCCGACCACACCGACGATCTTGCCGGACTCAAGGACAGGGAGAATATCCACATCCTCACGCTCGAAGAGGGAGACCGCATTCCGAACGGGGGTGTCAGGAGTGACGGTCGGAGCCTTTTGATTGAAAAGGTCCGCCACTCTCGTGGCCGATATCCTCTCGATCTCCTTTTTGAGGGAGGAGGGAAGTTCAAGAGGGATCCATGAATCGAAAAGGGTGATGACGGTCGGGATATGAAGGGGCTTTTCGTGGCGGATCAGGTCATGTTCCCCCACGACTCCCAGATACCGTCCTCCCTCATCCAGGACAGGAACCCCCCCGATGTGACGGGAGGTGAGAATTTCCGCCAGATCCCGGAGGGAGGTTTCCTTCCTGACCGTAATGACATCCTTGACCATAATGTCCCTGACAGATTTGCCCAATGAGCTCTCCTGATACCGGTTTTGACAATAAAGACAGATTCACGAGGTTCTAGCATCGTCCGATCACCATCGAAAATCAAGGGGTTCTCTTCTTCTCTTCGTTGTCTAGGACAACCCAGAGGGACAGGAGACCGATCATGACAGGCACGGGAAGAAGCAGTTCCAGGGAACGGGACAGGCCGATCTTGGAGGCAAAGAGACCGATGACCGTGGCCGAGGGAAGATCCCCGAATAGATGGGCCACAAAGAGGACGCTTCCCAGAACCGTTCCCCACATGGCGGGGGGGGACTTTCTCAAGAGGGCGACCAGAACGGGGACATTGGCTCCGAAAAGACCGACACTGGCGATCAGAAGCCCCGCAAAGAGGAGGACCTTCCCTGAAACAGCAAGAACGATGATGATTCCGGCCAGCGAAAGGCCCTGGCTACCCTGGAGAACAAGGTAGAGAGGACGGAGACTTCCGGAGGAAATCCGGTCGCACAGAATTCCGGAAAGAAGGATTCCCGCCAGTCCCCCGATGACCAGGGCCACTCCCGTCATCTCGCTCGCCAGCCCCATCCCGAGATGTTTCTCCCTGGTTAGGTAAAGCGAAATCCAGACGGACATTCCCCCCATGACAAAGATATTGGTTCCTTCCACAGTCAGGATGGACCATAGGGAGCGATCCCTGGAAAAAAGAGCCGCCACCTGCCGGGGATGGGCGGGAGAAGAGCCCTTGTCCGGAAAAGGGATGGAGACAGAAAGAAGAATCAGGGCGAGGATAACCCCGGGAATGACGGGGAAGATCAGGATGTGGCGGAAGGAGGCGGCCGTGGCATGGGAGGCCGCCACAAACCCGGCCGCTCCCCCCAGGGGCATCGCAGAGAGAAAGATGGCCAGCTTTCCCGCCGACCCCCGCTCGGTGCCGATGGACTGGGGACCGACGACAAACAGGGCGGCCTCCCCGACTCCTGTCAGGGAGCGCCCCAGAAAAAGTCCTGCCGCCCCTTGGGACAAGGCACAGATCCACATTCCGGCAGAAAATACGAAGATTCCCCCCGCCAGAACTTGTCTCGGGTGAATCCGGTCCGAGAGAAAGCCCGCAAGCGGGGCGGCGAAAAGATAGGAGAGGGTAAAGGAAGAGCCCAAGGCTCCCACAAGGGGATCAGAAAGACGAAAGGCCGGAGCGATGATGGGAAACAGGGCCGAAAAGAGTTGGCGATCGAGATAGTTCAGAAAATTCGAAAGAAAAAGGATCAGTGGAACCAAAGCCGGCATGGTCCGGTAACCCTCCGCCTTGGGGCTAGCCGGCGGGATTCATCCCTCGGCGACAGGCTCCGTGTGTTCGTGAACCCCGTGAAAGAGCTGGCGGTTCCGAAGAAGGTAGATCACGATGATGATGTTGAGGACAAAGACTCCGAGTCGCCACAAGGAGAAATGGGAATGCATCGCATAGACTTCGACCGGGATCAGGGCTGAAATCTCGATGATCGTCATGTATTCGGCCCAACGGAATCTCCGGTGGAGACCCCAGGCTACGATAAAGTTCAGGAGACCGTATGCGATTCCTCCGACCGAGATGACCAGAAGCATGTTGGGCCCGATAAGGCCGGTTTTTCTGAATATCTGCCCCGTCCAGGCGTTGTCGACATCGATATTGAAGTTCTGGGCCCAATGGTAAAGAAGATGGTTGAGCCGCACAGGACCTAAGGAAAGACCTCCAAGACCGATCAGGAGGGCAAACATTCCCTTCGCAACACGCTCCAGGATGATGTATTTTAGAAAAAGGTGGGAATTGCGAGAGATGATCATTGGGCCATTGTATCAGAGAGGAGAGTGGATGGATAGACGAAAGACAGGAACAGGAAGCCTCCTTCCATCCTCAGTTTTTTTCGGGGCAACCCTATTGCTCCTCTTCCTTCTGCTGCTCTCCTGGAGTCAGGGATTTGCGGCCGCCCTCCCCTTCCAGGTGCTCTACCCTAAGGCTCCTCTTTCTGGAGACCCACTGAAGATTCATGTCCTCTTCCCCACACTGCCCCCTCCGCAAGTCTTTTACCAGCTTGAGGTGACAGTGGACGGTAAGCCGGTGGCCATGGCGGACCTTTCCGAGGAGCGAACCACATGGGTGACGGCCCCTCCGCTAAAAGAGGGTCTTCACCATATAGTCGTCATCTGGAGGAATCCTCCCGGCGGCTCCCCCATCACCAGCCGCAAGGATCTCTCCATTCTTCCGAAGGAAGCGGCTCCTTCCGAAGTGGGAACTCACTAAGCCCGTGACCAATTTCCAATGAAAGGATTGCCGATGAAAAAAGATTTCACATCCCGATTCTCTCCGGGTCTTCCCGCCCGTCCTTTTCCAGGGCTGGCTCTCCTGCTTGCCCTTTTTCTTGTATCCGCCTGTACCTCCTACGGTCCGGCGCCTCCGATACTCGTTCCGGATCCCATGGCGCCACCTGTCCACCCAAAATCCGGCCTTTCGGCCATGACCGTCTATGTCCTTCCGACCCAAGTCCCCCATGACATGGAAGATATCGGAACTTTTTTCAAAAATGACGGGTCATACGCCCAGCTTGTCCCGGAGAACCCCATCGGACCCTCTCTCGATACCATCCTAGTCCGGAACCTTCGGGCCGGCGGATTCGATGCGGTCATCTCCAGGGGATCCATCCCTCCGGATGGCTCGACGATCCAGATCCATGTCAGGAAGTTTCAGGACAGGGTCAAGGAAGGGCTTCTGCAGACGACCCAGGAGGGAAAAATCCGTATGGAGGCCATCATCATCCTCCATAGTGAAGGTGGAGTGACCCGGACGATCGACCGCACCATGGAACGACACAGCTCTCCCAAGCCGGTCCTTTCCTTTGACAAGTCCGATCCGTCCAGACTCCTGGGACGGCTTTACCAGGAGAGCATCAATAAGGATCTCCTGCCATTTCTCAGAAAAAAGATCGGAGAAACCCCGTGATGTCCCGCCCTCCGCTTTCAAACGGACGCGCCCTTCTGATCACCCTCGGAGCCGGTGCCGTTTTTTTTGTCCTTTTTCTTTTGATTCCCGGACCTCATCAGGCCAGAAGGACTTCCACGCTGAGACCTGCGGAAATTCCTAAGGTGGCGGAGTCTCCCGCTGTCCTGTTCGCAACCCGGTGCACCCAGTGCCATGCCCTCCCGGCGCTCACACACCGCTCCCCCGACGACTGGAGAATCCTCGTGCTCAAAATGAACCGGTACATGAAACAGACGGGGCGCCAGTCTCTCTCGGAGGAGGAGGCCGGACTGGTCACCCGGTATATTGTCCAGAACCAGAGGTAGTCAGGCTCTCCGGTCTCCGTTAAAGGGGAGGTCGGAGACCTCCGAACCGAAACCCCGACCGTTCAGGAGACTCAACCCCTTTTCCCATCAGGAGAACCTTGAAGATCCGGCCCATTTTCAGCGGATGGAGAAGAATTCCGGCCTGGACGGTCTCTTCGGGGGTCAGACGGTCGGCATTGGCCTCGAGCCATTCGGGAAATCCCAACCCCATCAGCCAGGACATCTGGTCTGTATACCCCTCAAGCCGGTAACCCAGGCGGGAAAGACTTCGGAAAACACGGGAGAAGTCGACAAAAGCGGTCAGGTCCGCCTCTCCCTGGAAGTCACCGAGGAGATTTTCGGTGGCGCGGTGATTTTGGTAGGCCAGGAGAGTCCCTTTTTTTCTCCGTTCGGAATAGAGTTCTTCTGCAATATCCCCGTAATCAATCCAGAGCATGAAACCCCGCGCCAAAAACCGGTCGAGATGGCCCAGAACCTCCGGAAGGGCGAGGCAGATCTCAAATTCATGTCCACGCCTGTCGGAGGATTTCTCTCCCAGATTTTCACGGACCTCCAAGGCGAGTTCCTCCGATGAAAGAGGGCCCCAGACCTCCCGGAATTCTCCTTCCGTCATTTCCACATAGCATTCTTCCCATCCACCCTCGCCTCCCCGGATCCGGTGGACAGGAAGGGCATCCAGAAATTCGTTCCCGAAGACGACACCGTCACCGGGACCGATCTTTTGATCGACATCCCCTTCCATTCCGACCGGATTGATCCATCGCGGAGGGTGGTGCAGGCTGAAGGGGGTTATCCTTTTTTCCTGACGTTCTCGCAGGATGCCCGGAATCTCATAAAAAATGGGTGAGAGGCGTTTGTAGAGGCCCGGATCGGCCGCCCTGAAAATGGTCAGGAGGGAAACGGCGAGGGTTCCATTGCCCGGGCCTGCTTCAATCATATAGAATGGATCGGGAGATCCGAGGGCCCGGTCAAGCTCCATGATCTGGAGGGCCAGAAGGGAGGCAAAGGCACTGCTTGTCTCCGGAGCCGTGAAAAAATCTCCACCCTCGAATCCGATTCTTGCGCGAGCGGAGTAATATCCGGAACCGGCTCCTCCAAGGGACTGCTTCATATATTCACAGAACGTGACCATCTTTCTTCCTTTCATCCCGGATCTCGCCGATGCTCATTCGATTACTCGTCCTCGCCACTCTTCTTGTCCTCGTCGGAAGGATCGTCCGGCTTCTTGTCCGTACCCCTCCTCTGAGAAAACGGGAATCCCCCCCGCCATCACTGGTCCAGGACCCGGTCTGCGGCCTTTATATTGAACCCCAAACGGCCAAGGAATCGATCGAGCAGGAGGGCCAACGGATCTATTTCTGCAGCTCCTCCTGTGCACGACAGTTCAAGACCGGGGGGGGAGCCCTTACATCGGGGCCCTCCGACAGGACGGAGGGATGATTCCCGACCAGGCAGAACAGATTGCCTTGAGGCTTAAGGCAAATCTTCCGTCATTTCTTTCCCGGATCTCCCCCTCTTCTCTGGTTGAAGCCCATCTCCGGAGATTTCCCCCTCCGCAAGACCTCCCCTCCCCCCAAGCGGTGATTTCACTCGGAAAGGCGGGAGCGGGTCTCACATTCCGTCTCTCCCGTCTGTTCCGGATCCCTCCGGAACAGACACTGACCATTCTTCCGACCGACTATCCCTCTCCGCCCCCCGAGTTTCCCCGCCTCACAGGACCCCATCCCGTTCCGGACCAGCAAAGTCTTCGCACGCTAGACGGGATCCGGGAGTTTGTCCACAGCCTTTCCTCAAGGACGCCTGTCGTGGTGGCGATTTCCGGGGGAAGCTCGAGTCTGGTGGCCGACCCTGTCCCTCCGGTCACCATCCGGGAAAAAGCCCTCATGACCCGGCGCCTGATGGAGGCCGGGGCCCCGATCGAGGTGATCAATACCGTCAGGATCCATCTGTCCCGGATCAAGGGAGGGGGACTTTTGTCCCTTATTGCTCCCCGCCCCTCCCTCACCTATATCCTTTCTGACATTCCGGGGAGATCGTCAGGCCTGGTCGGATCCTCGCTCATGTTTCCCGTGCGCAGGAATGGGCCCCGAGTGCTCAGGGTTCTTGAAGGATGGCTTTCAGGCAATATTCCTCCTTCTGTCCGGAGCGTTCTGGAGGGAGACTCCCTTCCGGACTTCTCCGGCCTCAACTCCTCTATCAACCGTGACGGCGGGATCGTTGCCAGTTCCGACACTCTGCTCCCTCTTGCACAGGAAGTTTTCATCGACGGAGCCTCTTTCGGGCCTCTGCCTATGCATGTCCTGACAGGAGAACTGAAAGGGGAGTCCCGGGAGGCAGGACAGGTCCTGGCCTCCCAGATCCTCTGGACCACGCGAATGACGCGCCAGGGATCAGTCTGGCTCTGTTCCGGGGAAACGACAGTCCATCTGGCGGACGGAAAAGGGACAGGCCGGGGGGGCAGATCCCTTGAACTGGGTCTTTCCCTGGCCATGGCCCTCTCGGAGATTGAGGCCGTCGTATTCTGCCTGGCGACAGACGGGTGGGACGGAAACTCCGCTCTTGCCGGGATGATCGCCACCACCCGCCAGTTTTCCGATCCCTCTTTGATGTTGAAAGCTCATCAAGCCCTTTCCCTCCACGATACTGCCCCCTTTCTCGAGGAGCACGGGATGGAGGTGCGAACCGGTCAAACCGGAACCAATCTAAACGACCTGCTTGTCGTTATCGTACCGAATTTCAAGGAAGGGTTGTCATGACAAGGATCCGATTTTCAATTCTGGCCTTCCCTGTCCTTCTGGGCCTTGGCCTTTTCACCGGATTGACCGCGGGATGGGCAGAGATCCCCCCGGCCGGGGAAGAATTTCCTGTCGTCTGGTGGGCACAGAACCACGTTCCCGAAGCTTTGCAGATCTTCAGACATACGACAGCCCCCCAACTTGGGGTCGCATGCAAGTCCGGCAAACTCACGGCCCCGCCAGAAGTCTTGAGGGCCTGGAGGTCATTCGCCAAGGGAAAACGACGTCAATTCTGTCGAAAATATCCAGGCCAGACGCACCACCTTCTGGGGGAGGCCCCCTATTTCATGCTCAGTCCGCCAGGAGCCCACAAGTAAAGCGGGGTCGGTCCGAGAGTGCGGATGAGGGAGAGAAGAGAGCCCTCAGAAAGGGTCGACCAGCCTCCGGAGTCCATTCCAAACAGCGGAGGGGATCCCCCTCCGGATTCCTGGTAGCGAACCAGCTTCAGATGGGCGATCCTCAGTGTCCCTTTAAGATGGGCCACGAGATCCGACCGATATCCGACATGGTCAATCAGCCGGTTCGACAACGCCTGGGAGGCGGTGTAGACTCGCCCATCCGCCAGGACCATGAGATCCTTTCGACCGATTTTCCGGTTTTTTTCCACAACAATCAGAAATTTGTCATAAAAATCACCGACCAGCCCCTCAAAAATCTTTCTGTCCTCCGGGGTCATCTTGCGAAGTGGCGATCCCATTTCTTTTTCCGGTCCCGAGGCAATGGTCCGGTCAGTGACTCCCACCTTCTTCATGAGACCGGAAAACCCAAGATTGGCAATCATGACTCCAATACTTCCCACGACACTGGTGGGTCTGGCCCAGACCTCGTCCGTTCCCATGGCCGCATAATAGGCCCCGGAGGCGCCCAGGTCTCCAAAAAAGGCAATGACAGGAATTCCGGTCTTTTTCCGGAAGACCCGGATCCGATGATAAAGCCTGTCGGAGGCTGTGACCGTTCCTCCAGGGCTGTCGATCATCAGGACAACCGCCTTTATACGACGATCCTCTGAGGCCTTCTGCAACTCCTGTTCGAGAAGATGGACCTGGTCAGTTTTTCCCCCAAGGAATGGGATCCCGCCTTTTTTGTGCTGGTCGCCAAGGAATCCCCTGACCGGGAGAAAAAGAATCTTGTCCTGGGCTATGGAAGGCTTGATCACCTTTTCCACAAGCCCTTTTTCCTGGGGATAGAGATTGACTGTCACGCACCCGGAGAGCGCGAGCAATGCCGAGAGCAGAATTCCAATGACAATCCTGCCATCTCCCGAGACGAATCGAATCATCCGATGCCCCATTCTGATTTGATCTATCGGTAATTGGTAAACTGAAGGTCGATCCCGAAGTCTTTCCCTTTGAGCAATGCGATGACACCCTGGAGATCATCCCGAGATTTACCGCTCACCCTGACGCTGTCCCCCTGGACCTGGGACTGGACCTTCAGCTTTGTCCCCTTTATTTCCTTCACAATCTCCTTTGCGACCTCCTGGGCCAACCCCTGCTTGAAGGCGATCCTCTGACGGACTGTTCCGCCCAGGGCTTCCTCAACCTTCTTCTTGTCGAGGTTCTTGAGAGGGATTCCCCGGCGAACCATTTTCGACTCGAGGATGTCGATAACCGCTGTCAGCTTATGGGTATCCTTTGATGAAAGGACCAGGTCATCCTTTTCCCATTCGATCTTCGAACCGCTGTCCTTAAGGTCGAATCGGGTTCCCATCTCCTTGATGGCTTGGTCGACGGCATTTTTTGCTTCCTGCATGTCGACCTTTGATACAATATCGAATGATGCCTCAGATGCCATGGAATCCCTCCCCGAAAATCTTTGTTCCGTTTTCTTTCAGTCGGTTTTATTGAACAGGTGAACAGAAAGTAAGCTTATCACCAGAAGAAAACCTCCAAGAGTCAGGAGGTCGGTGGCTATGGAAAAGTAATGGATTCCCGTCAGGGCATGTCTCAAGAGGTCGACCCCATAGGTCATTGGATCAAGGCGGGAAGCCAGGGATAACCAGGATGGGAGCCGGTCGAGGGGATAGAGGGCTCCGGATAGAAAAAACAGAGGAAGAATGATGAAATTCATCAGGACCATGAACCCCTGGCTCGAAGTCATCCGGACTCCAAGAAGAATTCCCACTGAGGTTTGAGTCAGGCCGATCAGGATCATGACGAGAAAGGCCCCGGCTATTTGGCCGAAATGGGGGTGAAGATGAAATAAAGGCATCAGGGCAAGGATCAGACTCCCCTGGACAACAGAGTTCGTCGCCCCTCCCAAAATCTTTCCGATCACGACTGCCGTGCGGGAGAGCGGAGCTACAAGGACCTCTTTGAGAAAACCCACCTCCCGGTCCCACACGATGGCCACCCCGGCAAATGATGCCGTGAACAGAACACTCATGCCGACAATTCCCGGAAACAGGAAGTCCTGGTATCCCAGAGCTTGGCCCCCACGCGCCCCTCCCAAGGCCCCCAGACGGGGGGAAAGCCCTCCCCCCAGGATAAAAAGGAACAGGAGCGGCTGAATGAAGGATCCCACAAGACGGATCCTGTCACGCCATAATCGGATCACATCCCTCAACCACAACGTATAAATCCCACCGAGATCTCTGGTCATCCTGTCAGCAAGAGGGGGTTGGGTTGATGGAAGGACAAGGCTCCATTGATCCATCACTTTTTCTGTCATTGGTCGCCTCCGGAGTTTTTTCCCTGTCCTCCATCGGCCAGACCCTGGCCGGTGTACCGGATGAAAACATCGTCAAGATTCGGTCGTCTTATTGAGGCTTCCAAAATCGGAAATGGCAAAGATCTCAGGAATTCCCAGGGAGATTCGGCCCGTTCTTGGGGCATCGGGAAGGACAACAGACCCCCCTCTTCCTCCCTGATAGCCTCCATGATTGAGGGATAGCCATCAAGAAGATATTGGTTGAAGGCTGCCTTATCCTGAACCTTGAGAATGAGGACCTCAGGGCCAAGACTTTTTTTCAGTCTCTCGGGAGAGTCGAGGGCCACAATTTTCCCTTGGTTTATGATGGCCACCCTGTCAGATCCGTCAGCTTCCTCAAGGTAGTGAGTTGTCAGAAATACTGTCATTCCGACCTCCTTGCGAACGGTATGGATGTATTCCCACACATTACGTCTCGAATGAGGATCCAGACCGAGGGTCGGTTCATCGAGGATGAGGAGGCGGGGGGCATGGACAAGGCCCCTGACAATTTCAAGACGTCGCTTCATTCCACCTGAGAAGGTTCTGACGAGGTCATGGCGCCGGTCGGAGAGACCCATGACCTCCATCAGGAACTCGGAGCGTTTTTTCCGGGCAGGACCAGGAATCCCGTACAGCCTTCCGTGAAATTCCAGATTCTCCCATGCTGTCAATCGGTCATCCAGGCTAGGGTCCTGAAAGATGATGCCAATCCGTTGCCGGACTTCATGGGGATATTTCGTCACATCAAGGTTATCGATCTTGATTCTTCCTGATGTGGGGCTGAGAAGTGCAACCATCATACCGATGGTTGTCGTCTTTCCCGCTCCGTTGGGCCCCAGAAAGGAAAAAAATTCCCCCTCCTTGACGTGAAAGGAGATGCCATTCACGGCCATCCGGTTTCCGGTCCGTGTTTTATAAATTTTTATCAGATCTTCTGCCTGAACCAAGTGGCCCCTTCTGTCGACTGTTTCAACCATCTTATCGCAGGAATCTTTTAGGATAAACCCCAAAAAAAAACGGCAGGATTTCTCCTGCCGTTTTCAATGTAAGGAAAGATCTTGCTTTCAATTGGCCATGGAAACCTTTTCCATTCCTGGGATAAAGACTCCCTTATAATTGGTAATCGGAATGGGAATGGGTCTTCCATTGTCCCTGTCGATCGGGAGGAATTTCTGTGGAATGGTGATGACACTCGGATCATCCAGTCCAAGGACCCAGGTGGTGAGCGCCGTTGTCTGGAGATCGGTCAAATGAAAATTGGGCATGATGGTCGGAGGCACCTTGAATGCGGGAATCCCCGGGGAAATTTTTCTGGGGTTCTTAAAATGTTCCCATTCCCATTCCCGTTCGGAGTGAAGACCCCCGACATGGTTAAAATCATGGACATTATAAAACCCTAGTTCGGTCCGGCTTCCGAATCCGGAAAGATCAGGGGCGAGCACGCCATGCAAGTTAAACTGCGTCATCGTATGGCAGGATCCGCATCCCTTTTGAACTATGGTTTTCTTCGCTAGATTTAAGAAGGGGGTCATGGGCGGATTGATCCCCGGCTTGAACAGGTCAGTATGGCATTTGAGACATGAGGCCTCGGCAAAGGCTCCGCGCTTGGGCTGATAATTGAGGCTCACATTAAATCCGTGCGCTTCGGAGACCTTGGTGGCAACCCCCTGGCCGTCATGGCAAATGGTGCATCCAAATTTTTCAAACGGATGTTTTCCAATGTATCCGGAAAGATCCGGATGGGTCGTAAATGGTTCCGGAGCCGTTTTGAAGGCGGGAACGGCAATCCCCATATGACAGGTCATGCATCGGTCCGGCTTGTTCATGATCGGGTTCCAGATCTGAACCAGGGACAAAGTGGAATTTGCCAATTCCGGCTTGTTGGTAATCTTGGCCAGAAGCTGATAATACTGCCGCTGGTAGGTCATCCATTCAGGATGAGAATCCTTGTACATTTCAACAAAAAAGATTCCAATCAGGAGAATAGTCGAGAGGAAAAAAAGAAGATATATACGCATTTTCATTCTTTTCTTCCCCTTTCCGTTGTCTGGGCGGATTTTCTTAAAGGATGGCCATCCGGATAAAAAGACCCCTCCTGCCATTTCTGAAACCAGACCACCAGATAATAAAAGATTGCGGTACCGAGAACCAGGGTCACGGAGATCCCGATTCGGTAGGGGTAGCCGAAATATTCTTCGACCCAAGGTGCATTAAGTAATTGGTGAAACTGGTCCATTGAACCTCCTTGTCCGGAAATTCGGACAAAAACTTAACCCCCGCATCTATTCAGGAATGGCCTCCGATATGGAAAACGGAGGCCCTCCTGATCAGCCAATAACTCAGATATTGATCCATGGAGTGACAAGAACGTATTTGATGTTGAATAGAAGTCTAAGGATGATCTTCAGGGCAACCCCCATCATGGAAAGGAAGAAAAACATGAAGGTGAGATACCGCCAGAGGCCCATGGCCTTGTACATGGGTTTCCAGACAATCATCGGAATCAGGGTTCCAAGGGCAAAGTATCCGATAAAGATGATATCGGTAAAAATCTTTCCCACTCCTTCACTGACATGAAACCAGTTCACAAAAATCAGGTGAAGGGGAATAAGGGTCACCAGAGCCGGATTCATGTGCTCTAGGTGGTTACTCCACGGCCAGTACCACTGCCAGTCAAGGCCGCGAAGATAGGTTCCGATGATGATGGTGATCCACCAGAGCGCAAATCCGAAAGAGTAGTTGAAAACGGCAAATTTCCGTTCACTGTAGGTGTAGTACCCGACACCCTTCGGGTTGACATCGAGATAAGGGAACAGCATGAGACCGAGAATGATCATTCCAGGAAGAACCACCCCGGCATACCAGGGATCAAAATACACGAGCAATTCCTGGAGCCCTAGAAAATACCAGGGGGCCCGCATGGGATTAGGGGTCGTGGAAGGATCCGCCAGCGAGCGAAGGGGAGCATGCTCGAACTGGATCAGGACCATCAGCCCCACAGTCACCAGAATAGCACAGATCATCTCGATCATGAGGAGGTTCGGCCAAACGTACACGGTATCTTCCGGCTCCTTACGAACAATTGGAGCCGATTTTTTCATGAGCTCAACGAGCCCATAGGACTTTCGGGAGTCCCGGGGGAAAATTTCCCGGGTCACTTTTTCATCCATTCTGTCCCACCTCTCGGTTAACACTCCCTATCAGATTTATTGCGGTCATAAGTTGGTTGGTAAAAAAGCCTCAGAGGGGTCCGGAGAACCCGTCCTTTCGAATCCGCCAAAAGTGCACTGCCAGAAAGACCGTCACAACCAGTGGAAGCACAACGCAGTGAAGCACATAGAACCGTATGAGCGCATTTTGACCCACCACTGTTCCACCAAGAAGCATGAACATGATGTCGTTGGTCGGAAGGAATCCAAGTTGGGGGCCCCATGGACCGTTTTGACCCAGGAAGGGGGTATATGACGCCATTTTCGCTCCCACGGTGACCGCCCAGTAAGCCAGCTGGTCCCAGGGGAGAAGATATCCCGTCCAGGAAAGAACGAGCGTATTGACTAAAAGAACGACCCCCACAATCCAGTTGAATTCCCGGGGCGCTTTGTAGGCTCCCGTAAGAAAGACTCTCGTCATGTGGAGCCAAACGAATAGCACCATTCCATGGGCGGCAAACCGGTGAAGATCCCGCATCAGATTTCCGCCAAAGATCACAAACTGGAGATCCTTGATATTACGGTAGGCCAGACCGGTGTAAGGAGTATAGTAGAACATGAGCCAGATCCCGGTTACCGAAAGGATGATGAAGAGCAGAAGCGTGATTCCGCCAAGGCAGAATGTATAACGCATTCTTAACGCTGAGCGTCTCACCTTTACGGGATGGATGTGGAGGAAGACGTTGCTGAAAATGGCATAGGCCCGGTCAAGGTCATTGTCGGGATATCCGTGTCGAAAAATCGACTTGAAAATCTGGGAATCCACAAGGCCGTTCTTTAGTTTTTGAAGCATACCTTAAGTCCCTTTCGTTAAAAAGGACCACTCCCCGAAGACCGCCATGAAGATCGACGCAGGAGACGAGGATCCTTGCGTGGCTGACTTGTCATCCATTTCAATGTTCGAAATGGTGCACCGAACAGTATGGATCAGATATCAGATATCGTTCTCAGCAAAGAAGACGGTTCGATGCACACGAGGCACCCGGAGGAGCCGCATGTCCGATATAAAAAGGCGATATCTCCTTCACCTTTTCCTTGACCCAAAGACCTTGAGGGGTCTGTACCGGATCGGGATCAAGACGAATAACCGTATTGACGATCAATTCCCCGTCCAGTGGATCTCGGGTGATCTGCCCTCTCCAGAGGGTTCTTGGTGCCGGACCTCCACGCACATTCCCATGCGCATCATAAATGGATCCGTGGCACGGACAGCGGAAACGCTTTTGGTCCGGGAACCAGTTGGGCGTGCAACCCAGATGACGGCATATGGAAATCATGTTGTAGATTCCACGCATGTTCCGGACGACCCAAAAACGTCCCTTGAGCTTCCACCTTTCATCGATGCCAAGGCCGTAGGTGGAAACATGGCCGATTTTGAAGACGGTCGGTGGTTCATAGAGGATAGGAGGAAAAAGGAACTTGTAAGTGGCATAAGCCGATCCTGCCATGGTGGCTCCGACAAGCGACCATCCTGCAGCCACCAGGAACTTCCTGCGTCCTTTTTCCGACGGGTTCAGACCCGACTCTGTCTCTTCAGGGTGTCCCACACCCGCCGTTGGATTTGTCATTGGAGCGTTACCTCCTGTTTGATTTCAAGATGTTCCATGGTGATCGCGCCTGTCGGACAACGCTTTGCGCATAGCCCGCATCTGATGCAGCGCATCCCATCCCATATCATTGCCGTCGACATCGACAGGGTCTGTACGACAGGCTCATCCAAATGTCCCGGGTGAATCTCCTCTCCTGTGAAGGATTCAAGGAGCGGTGCGGTCTTTCCATGATCCAGATCGACATCTGCCAGGGGAACCATCTTTAGGGCATATTCAGGGCATACATCGACACATCCCCCGCAAAGGACACATTTCTGCCCTTCGAAGATGGGGTTGACATGGCATGTCAGACAACGGGAGGCCTGGGCCCGGGCTTCATCCTCCGTCATCGACAGCTCAGCCAGTTCAAAGTTGGTCTTTCTGAATTCCGGATGAAGGAGTTCCGGATTTTTCCGCTCGATGGAATAATACCCGTGCTGGTTGAATTCGACCGGCCAGACGGGGGAGGGATTCGGACGATGCGAAACGGGGGACGAGACTCCCGAAAGATTCTTCACAACGTGTCCCTTGGAAAGGAAGGCATGAACCGACTGGGCAGCCTGTTGCCCTCCCGCAATGGCATCGATAAAGATTCTCGGTCCGGTCACCACATCTCCGGCGGCAAAAACGCCCGGAACCCCGGTGTCCATTGTATGGATATTGGCCCGGATCACTCCGTTTCGTCCGACTATTCCTTCAAGTTCCTCAGGAACATAGGACGTATCGATCACCTGGCCGATCGCAAAGATGACCGATGTCCCGCGCATGACGCTGACCGCCTCCTCGTCGAACGAGGGGGCAAAGCGGCCCTGATCGTCAAAGACCGACAGGACTTTCTTGACCTCGAGACCCTCGAACCGCCCTTCGGTCCCGATGATCCTTTTGGTTCCGAGCCTGATCTGGAATTCGGCCCCTTCATGGACCGCATCTTCAATCTCGAGATCATCGGCAGGCATCTCATCCCATGTTTCCAGGGTCACGACCCTGACCTTTTCCACTCCAGGCACCCGGATCGCTGTCCTGACCACATCCATGGCGACGTTTCCCGCCCCGACCACGATCGGAAAGGCCCCGATCGGGAGGGGATCGTGATTGTGATAAACAGACTGGAGGAAAGGAAGGGCTGAATAGACACCCTGAAGGTCCCGGCCTTCGAAGGGAACCGGACGGCTTCCCCAGGCACCCGAGGCCAGAACGACCGCAGCAAACTCCTTCCGGAGATCTTCCAGGGTAATATCCTTGCCTACCTTCGTATTGAGCCTAGCCTCAATCCCCATGCTCATGATGGCGGCGATTTCGGCCTCAAAGAGCGGTCGGGGCAAACGATACTCCGGAACAAGATAGAACAATCCTCCCAACCGGTCCTGGGATTCAAAAATTGTCACCCTGTATCCAAGACGGGCAAGATCGTGAGCTGCCGTGAGACCGGCTGGCCCTCCTCCGATAATTGCCACCTTGGCCCCTGTCGCCTTTCCGTAGGGGACACCGGGGGCTGTCGAATAACGAAGGGTCGAGGCAGGGTCCGCCACAGCCTCGGCCCCGAACTTTTCCGTCACAAATCTTTTCAGTGCCCGGATGGTGACGGGGGCATCGATATTTCCACGAGTACAGGCCGTTTCACATGGAGCGTTGCAAACCCACCCGCAAACAGAGGCAAAGGGATTGGGGCCCCGAGCGATCGCATAGGCCTTTTCATATTTTCCCTGGGCAATTGCCTGTACATATCCTCCAGCGTCCGTCCCTACGGGACAGGCCTTCCGGCATGCAACCTGGTCCGCATAATATTGGTAATCTGGTATGTGAAGCTTGTATTTTCCTTTCATCCGTTCCTCCTCCGTACTGATACAAAATCCCCAGTCGGCAAGAGGGACACCAAGCTTGCGAAGCCTCGAGAAAATTTCTTGGCTCCCAGGGTTCCCTATCCGGTTAAAGATTGAGAATGATTTTCGATGTGAATTTACAGTGGCGGTTTTTGTACCATATCCAAATATGTGTGTCAAGGTCTGACGATCCGGTTTTGTCAAAACTTCTCCCCTTTTTTCTCTGGCAATTCTCCTCCCTTCTCGCTCGAATGAATGTCGCTCTCCATGAAGTCTTCTCATCCCAAGGAGATCTCGACTTTACACGTTCAACCCTCTATGATCGTCTCACCTGCATTGCACCATGACCACATGGTTACTTTTTGCCTGGAAAGCCCTAACCGTCATCCCGACTTGGAAATGGCGTCCAACGCTGTCTCCGGAGGAAAGGACCGATGCCCCAGAAGTTTTCCCTTCACTCGATAGGAATTCTTACAAAGCCGCATCGATCCGCCGAAGTCCGTCATCTTCTTTCTGCCCTTCTTCCCTGGTTCGAAAACAGGAATCTCAGGGTCATGATGGATCGCGAGGCCATTCTCTCCCTGGGAGACGGCGCCTGGAAAACCTACGACCGGGAGGAGATTGCCGCCAAGACGGACCTTGTCATTGTTCTCGGAGGAGATGGAACGCTTTTGTCAGCTGCGCGCCTCATGACCGCGACCGGAACGCCCATCCTCGGGGTAAATCTCGGAACCTTGGGTTTCCTGGCGGAAGTTCCCAAGGAGGAGACCTTCCGGGTCCTGGAATCTGTGGTTGAAGGCCATTATGTCATTGAGCAAAGGGCCATGATCCGGGGGACCGTTATCAGGAACAACCACGATATCATCCTCGATCAGGATGTTCTCAACGATGTCGTCATCAACAAGGGAACCACCGCCCGTATGATCGAAGTCGAGATCTTTTCCAACACTCATTTTGTGACGGACATGAAAGGGGACGGGGTGATCTTTTCCACAGCGACAGGATCCACGGCCTATTCCATGGCGGCCGGGGGACCCATTCTCCACCCCGAATCCGATGGAATCGTCATGACACCGATCTGTCCCCATACCCTGACCCAGCGACCGATCGTTTTTCCGGGATCGGTTCAGCTCGAAACCCTGTTCAAGACGGGAGAGGCCAACGTTGTCGTGACCTTTGACGGGCAAATCAGCGCGCCCCTCCAAAAGGGCGACGTTCTGCAAATTACCCGGTCCAAATTTGTGACTCGCCTTCTGGTTTCACCAGACCGAAATTATTTTGAGGTCCTGAGAGACAAACTCAGGTGGGGAGGAGCATGAAGGAAATTTTTGAAAGTCGGCATTTTATCGACAGGATCATAAAAAAGGCGGCCTCCTCAGGCTTCAGGCCTCGAGTCCTTGGTGAGATCGATATGGAGGGCACAAAAGTCCCGATCCTCTCCCTTTCGAGAAAAATCAATCGACAGGCCCCGCGAATCCTCATTTCGGCAGGAATCCACGGAGATGAGCCGGCAGGACCACACGCGATCCTCTCCCTTCTGGAATCCTTCCCGGACGACTGGCCGGAGTTCAAATGCTGCCATGTCGAAATCGTCCCTCTCATCAATCCATCAGGATTCGACCTGAGACACCGGGCCAACCGTGAAGGAGTGGATCTGAACCGAGCCTTCGGGTCTCCGACCCCTCCCCCCGAAATCAGATTTCTGATGAATGACTATCGACGAAGGCCGGTAGACCTTTTTGTCGACCTCCATGAGGATGTCGACACCCCCGGATTTTACCTTTACGAACTTGCCCCTTCTGAGGCCGACGCCTTTGGCCCCCTGATCATTTCGGCCCTTCGGAAGGCCGGTCATCCCATCAACGAAGCCCCCGTTATAGAAGGGATGGCTGCCAGGGACGGACTGATTCTCCGGACTTCCCGTCCCTTTCCACGTCATTTCAGAAAGGGGGCTCCCCAGGGCCTCTATCTGAAAAAAATGGGAGCCCGCAGAACGCTAACCTTCGAAACCCCTCCCGGACGCCTTCTCGACGAGCGTGTGGCCATGCACCTTCTTTCTCTCCGGACCGTCCTCTCGAACTGGATCCGTTGAGCCCTCCCCTTCCTCCTGAACCACTTTAAACGAAGCCACAGAAGGGAATTCCGGAAGCGCCGCATCGCTTCTGTGGGTTCCTTCGCTTTTGGTTCGGGCAAAGTCTTCGTTCCGGAGCTTATCCTGGCGTATCCCGCCCTCAAGATGCTATAGCCCCACCAAGATTAACGGCGGACTCAAATCCCCACGAGAGGGAACGGAATTTGGCTTGGGTTTTCCGATTCTGCAGATCGGCTTGGCTCTGGGCGGAACAGTTCCGGCTACGATTTTGGGGATCGATGCAGAGAACCACGCCACCTTGAATGACGTGAAGAGGCAGTGCTTTCAGGAAAAATCACTTCTTTACGGGACGACTGGCGGAGAAATCACATTCATGATCGGCGCAAGGGCTGCAACTCCGTTGAGACTGACTGTAAAGCCAAAACCTGTCTGGACGGGAAGCGGGGCCGGTTCGTTCACGATATAGTACATGAAGGCTCCCGACCAGCACTGGCCATTGTATCCAAAATTGAAAGACTCCATCTGGGCTCCTGAGCCTGGACCCTGCCCCAGGTCGTAATAATAGGCACCTCCGAGATAGAGTCCCATCTGGGTTGTTATTCCGAGATAGGGAACAATGAAGTTCGTCCCGAATGGCTGGTTATAGGTCTCCGTAACCTCGTAGGGGTTAAAGAAGTTTCCCATGAGAGGGATGTTTCCGGCATGGGCAACTGTTTGGGCCAGCATGGCATTAACCATCACGGGAGCGGGATAAATGGCTGCCTGATTGAAGGAGATGGCCGAATCCTCGGTCATGAGGGTCTTTTGTGTGAAGTCGTAGAATCCTTCCGCAAAAAAGGAGACGGGTTGACCGGAGAGGACATGGATTGACCCGTAAATCGGGGAATAGGGGGTCTGGATGGGAAGAAAGGGGTTCAGGAGGGATTGGCCTCCGAAAAACATCTCCTGGGGTGAGGAACGAATAATCTGGTAATCATAAGTGTCTGCAAGTTTCAACGAGACGAGCTCCTTCGACCCTCCGGCTCCGGAGTAGAACAGTCGCTGGGTCAGGGCCAGTGTCACAGCATTCATCCCGAGTATATTATCGGAAAATCCGCTCTGGATGATCTGTGTCTCATTGTTCTGGGGGGCCCAGTCAAAATCGGCATCAAGCTGGACCTGATGGGTCAGGGTCCCTCCCCCCGCCATCTGAAAGTCTCGCTCGATGGTTGACTGGGCTCCGATCCCTGCGTTTGGGACCACCTGATCATAGGGGCTGGCGGTCTGATATCCCTGGCTGTAGGCCGTTGTCACAACCCCCGCATGGGGGGTCAGGACCAGAGCGCCATCCCCCAGGACATAGGATCCGGACACATGGGGATAAATCAGACCACGCTGGAAGAGGAGAGGGCCGCTTTCGATATCCGCCCCGGAAAGGAAGGAGGAAAAATACAACCCCGAAGAACCCAGATCGTAGTCGTAGACGCTGGCACTTCCCTGGGGAAGCTTCGAAACCGTGGTGTTGAGTCCCGGAAAGATGTCTTCGTTGTAATCTGCGATCAGGTTGACCTCACTGTTGTCCTGGTAAGCATTCACGAAAACACTCGAAAGAAGCTGCGGATCAAAGGACATCGTCGACCCGACGCTCATCAGCTGGTAGAAGTCCTGGGCATTGACGTAATTGATGTTTCCCATGACCGAGAAATTGTCTGTATTGTAAGAATACAGGTCAGTCGTCGATGCGATGTTCGTCCTGAGTCCCAGAGCCTGATAGTCGATCGCCTGGTTGGTGATATTGATCGAGAGATTCTGATGATCGCTCATCGCCTGGCGATAGGTGATCCCCTCTCCGATTCCGAAATTGGACATGTCATCGAAGGAAACGGTCAAATCATAGGAAGGATCGATATTCCAGAAAAAGGAGTCATAGAATACCAATCCCTGGACAGTATTGACCTGGAGGAATGGAAACAGGAAGCCGGTTTTCTTGGATGCCACAGGAAAAGAAAAATAGGGCATATAAAGGGCGGGGATCCCCTTGATGTCCAGAGTATTTCCCGATCCCGCAAACGAGTCTCCCAGTGTCACGTCTCCTGAGTTCGTCGAGATGTCCCAGGCCGGGCTTTCATTCTTTCCGCAGGTGCATGTCGTCACCGATCCTTTTTCAACGTGATAATGCGTGGGGTCCTTGCGGTGTATCTCCTCCCCGTGGATGTGATAGGTATACAGGACCTGGGTATTGTTCATTCTGTAATATTGGTTGGTCTTGACCTTGCCGTGGTAGAGGACGGCCTCGCCCGTCAGAAGATTGGCCCGGATCCTTTCCCCTTTCATCGTCGTTCTGGGACCCTTGAAAACCACATGGCCTGCCCCCCAGACGATGCTTGTTTTCTTGTTCAGGATGAGGGAGTCGGCCCGGAGGGTCCAGGGAGACTTGGAAATAAAGGCATGGCCATTGGCATGCAGCAGATTGGTTTTTTTATTGAGACGGATCCGGTCGGCCAGAACCACTACTTTGTCAGATGACGTTGTTCCAGAGGGTGGGCCTGGGGAAGCGGCAAAGACGGCCTTCCCCCAAACGGCCCCGACGACAAGGACGGCCATGATGGCCAGGATCACCCGTAAATACCGGACGGATCCCAGACTTTTCAAGAGTGATCCGGACCCGGCAGGTCTCGTTCGTTCAGGGAAAAGAGAGGGGAATCCGGTGTGGGCACCAGAAAACTTCGGAGGTATCCGACGAGATAAAGAGAGCCTGTCACCACCAGGGTGCGATGGGAGCCAGCATTCGCCCAGGCCAATGCTTCCTGGAAAAGAGCTTCCCGACCTCCTTCCCGGATTTCGACAGGGTCTTTTCCCGGTTTTCCAAGAGTCCGGACCATCTGGGCCATTTGATCGGGAGACACCCAGGAACCGTCGGCTGGAAGAGTGGACTTTGAATTCCTCGGAACATCAGGAAAGAAAAAAGCCTTTCCATCGAGAAAAAGAGTTTGGATCATGGCCTTCCAGTCCTTGACCGCATGGATTCCCAGAAAAAAACCGAAGTCTTCCGACTCTCCAAATCGATCCCTGAGTGCCCGGCAAAGGGCCTTGACCGCTGAAGGGTTGTGGGCTCCATCTAGGATGACCCGCGGAGAGGTTTGGATCATCTCAAGGCGGCCAGGGTTTTGAAGCCCCAGGAGCCCCTCCCTGATGGAGCGGGGAGATATGGGAAGGGGACTCCATTCCAACGCCGCCACCGATCCGGAAAGATTGTCGATCTGGTAGGTCGCCGACAGGGAGGAGGACAGGTCGCGTTCCCCCCATCTTCCGACGTAATGAAAGGGCCTCGGCTCTCCGTTGATATTGTCAGGAGAGGTCCAGGCTCCTTCGAAGTCCCGACCGTTCAAGACCGGGATGTATCCCGCCTTCCGTCGGCGTTCCAGAAATCGCTCACGCAGCGAAGGTTCCGAAAGGGTCGCAACAAAGGGGATTCCGGCTTTACCGACTGCGACTTTTTCTTCAAAGATATTTGCGATACCCTCTCCGAGGATCTCCTCATGATCCCGTTCAACCTGGGTCAGCACCGTCAGATGGGGGCTGACTGCCGTCGTTGCGTCCCAACGTCCCCCCAGCCCCGCTTCCAGAACCAGAACCTGACATCCCGATTGCGAAAAAGCAAGAAGTCCGACCGCTGTCAGAAACTCGAAAAAGGTCAGGTCAAGCTGATGACGTCGGCAAAGGGTGTCGACCTCCCGCACGAGGAATTCAAAAAGAGAAGTCGGAACAGGCATTCCGGAAATCATGATTCTCTCCCGCACATCGGAAAGATGAGGGGAGGTGTAACGGCCGGTCCGGTATCCGGCCTCCCGGAGAATCGCGTCGATGGCCGCAGCCGTCGAGCCCTTTCCGTTCGTTCCGACGATCTGAAATATGAACGGGCCCTTTTCTGGATTTCCAAGAAGGCCCAGAACTGCTCGAATCCGATCGAGTCCTGGGTGGATTCCGAATCGCCCCAGACCGGAGAGAATGTCCTGGACCGAGGAGGAACTCACCCCGCCTGACTCCCCTGGCAAAGGGAGCCCACCTTGCGGCCGGGCCCCAGATGGCAGAGGATCTGGGCCAATGTCTCCTTGAGCTTCTTTCTTTCGACAATCATGTCAACAAATCCGTGTTCGAGAAGAAATTCCGCTCGCTGAAACCCTTCCGGAAGTTGCTGACGGATGGTTTGCTCGATTACACGGGGTCCCGCAAAGCCGATCAAGGCCCGGGGCTCGGCAATAATGACGTCTCCGAGCATGGCAAAGCTCGCAGTCACACCCCCGAAGGTCGGGTCTGTCAGAACCGTCAGATAGGGAAGTCCCGCTTTCTTGAGACGGCCAACGGCGGAGGAGGTCCGGGCCATCTGCATCAGGGAAAAGATCCCTTCCTGCATTCTTGCCCCTCCTGATGCCGTTACCAGGACAAGCGGAAATCTCTTTTCCAGAGCCCTGTCGGCCGCCCGGACCACTTTTTCTCCGACGACTGAGCCCATCGAGCCTCCCATGAAGTGAAAGGAAAAAACCCCAAGGACTGCCGACATATTCATGATTTTGCATTCCCCAACCCGGATCGCATCTTCAAGTCCAGTTTTTTTCTGAGCGGAGCGAAGCCTGTCGACATAGCGCTGGCTGTCCGAGAAATGGAGCGGATCCGAAGAGACCACATCGGCGGCAAATTCATCAAAGGTCCCGGGATCGACCAGCTGCTCCAGCCGTTCCGAGAGGGTTATGGGGAAGTGATAATTGCACTTAGGGCACACCTTACCGGCCCGCTCGACCTCTTTGCGGTAGACGATCTGGCGGCAATGGTTGCATTTGATCCACAGACCCTCGGGAATCCGAACCTTCTTTTCACTCTCCGGAGACTCGAGGGGGAGAGAATCTGTCGACTTGCGTTCCGCGTCCTTGTTTTCGAGCCACCCTGAGCGTTTCTTTTCCTTCATCCTTTTCCCTTCCCTGCTGATAACACAAATTCCTCGAAGGTTTTCTTCCACCTGTCGGGCTCTCTCTCGTCCTGGACCAGCCTGCTGCCCACGATGACACCATCGGCAAATTCAAGAATCTCTCTGGCGATGGCCCCCGAAGAAATCCCGAATCCAACGCACACGGGAAGGCTTGTCCACTGTCTGAGATCCCGCACAATCCTGCGCGTTTCATCGGTCAGGGTCAGGGCACTTCCCGTCGTCCCCATAAGTCCGACATAGTAAACGAATCCACGGGATTCCCGGACGATTTTCCGGGCCCTGGCCGGTGAGGTGGTTGGGGAAACGAATCCCACGAGATTGATCCCGTAGGCCCTGAAAACCGGCCGATAGAATGCCCCGTCCTCGAAGGAAAGATCCGGGATGACCACACCGGCAATTCTGCCAGAACGCTGAGCCTCCCTGCAAAATCGTTCCACTCCCATGTGATGGAACAGGTTGAAATAGGTCATCAGATAAAGGGGAGGGAGGTTCTCCGGGGGGATTCCCGAAAGCCATCCCAGAATACTTTCCAGGGCCGTCTCGTGTCTGAGAGCCCGCTGGGAGGCGGCCTGAATCACCGGGCCATCGGCCGTCGGATCTGAAAAGGGGATCCCAAGCTCGACTGCGAATACTCCCTTTTTAGCCGCCATCTTCAGATAGTCCGCAGTGGTTTCGAGGTCAGGATCGCCCGCGACGAGATAGGGAATGAGCGGGGGGGGAGAAAATCCCCGGCGCCATATCGGCCCAGTACCCATGCGGCCGGTCACAAACCCACCTCCCCTTTGGACTCCAGAATCCGGGAGACCTCCATGACATCCTTGTCCCCACGACCTGAAAGATTGATGACGACAATCTGGTCAGGGGACATGGATCTTGCGAGACGGACCCCATAGGCAATGGCATGCGAACTCTCCAGGGCCGGAATGATCCCTTCAGTCCGCGAGAGTCTCTGAAAGGCCTCGAGCGCCTCGTCGTCCCCGACCCAGTCAAAAGTGATTCGCCCCGTTTCTCTGTAATAGGCCAATTCAGGGCCAACCGCCGAATAATCGAGTCCTGCCGAAACAGAATGGGTATTTTCGATCTGTCCGTCAGGGTTTTGAAGGACAAAGGTCCTGGTCCCCTGAAGAACCCCTACGCTTCCTCCGGCAAAACGGGCCGCATGTTCACCGGGTGTGATGGAACGTCCTCCGGCCTCCACTCCGAACATGTTGACCGATTCGTCTCCGATGAAAGGATGAAAAAGGCCCATGGCATTGCTCCCTCCCCCCACACAAGCCACCAGCATGTCCGGAAGACGGCCTTTTTTGGCAAGAATCTGACGCCGGACCTCCTGACCGATGACCGACTGGAAGGAGCGGACAATGAGGGGAAAGGGATGGGGGCCAAAGGCTGTTCCCAGAAGATAATGCGTGGTTCGAACGCTGCGGGACCAGTCCCGGAGAGCTTCGCTGATGGCATCCTTGAGAGTCTTGCCCCCCGTCTCAACAGGACAGACACCTGAACCGAGAAGCTTCATGCGAAAGACATTCAGGGCCTGCCTCCGCACATCCTCCGATCCCATGTAAATCTGGCACTCGAACCCGAGGCGAGCCGCAACTGTGGCTGTAGCGACCCCATGCTGGCCGGCTCCTGTCTCGGCGATCAGACGGCTTTTTCCCATTCGTCGTGCCAGCAGGGCCTGGCCAATGGCATTTGTGATCTTGTGGGCCCCCGTGTGGTTAAGATCCTCCCGTTTGAGCCAGATTTCCGCCCCCCCTGTTTCTCGGGAAAGGGACTCTGCGAAGTAAAGCGGTGTCGGCCTTCCCGAATAGTCGGCAAGAGTCTCACGGAACTCATCACGGAAGGCCTTTTCCCGCCAGGCTTCCCGAAAGGATTTCTCGAGCTCGAGCAGAGCTGACATCAGGGTTTCCGAAACAAAACGCCCCCCGAACTCTCCAAAGTATCCCCTTATGTCAGGAAGTACCGGAGTTCCCTTGCGTCTCATTGATGTTTTCGTCAATCCTCCCTTCATGACCGTCTCTCCCAATCCCTCACGCTTTGGACAAAATCCCTGACTTTCCGTTCATCCTTGATTCCCGGACTCTTTTCCACCCCGGTGGATACGTCGACACCCGCCAGAGGCGTCTTCCTGAGCTCCTTCAGAGCTGTTCCAACCGTTTCAGGCGTAAGACCTCCCGACAGAATCAACGGAAGAGGTGAAGCCACCTGAGAGAGACGCCCATAATCCCAGGACTGCCCTGTTCCGCCAGGGGCCGTATCCGACCGTCCTTCCACAAGGACCCTGAAGGCAGTGGGCGGATTGGGGAGGGCCCCCTCCCCGGACCACCGGACGGCGTAAATCCAGGGCAATCCGAAATCCGCCAGTCTCCCAAACCCTTCCGTATCCAGAGGGCCTCCGTGCCACTGAATTACATCGAGCGGAACCTGGTCTAAAATCTCTCTCATTTTGGTCCAGTCCGGCAAAACAAAGACACCCACTTTTTGGATTGTCTCCGGAAGGGAGAGGCAGATCGCCTTCGCGATCTCAGGCGTCACAAACCGGGGGGATTTTTCTGAAAAAACCAATCCGATCGCATCTGCACCGGACCGTTCGACAAAACGGGCATCTTCCTCCCGGGTAATCCCGCAAATCTTAATCCAGAGTCCCACGAAACTCCTCGAGCGCCCGCAAGGGATCCGGCGAAAGGAGGAATCCTTCTCCTACAAGAACGGCCGAAAACCCGATTTCACCCATGCGCCGATAATCGGCATTTGTCCTGAGACCGCTTTCGGCAACCTTTCCGATTCCCCCGGGAATCATCCGGGCCAGTTTCTCTCCCCTGTCGAGATCGATCGTTAGGGTATCGAGATCCCGGTGGTTGACACCAATGAGATCGGCCCCGGCCTCAAGAGCCCGAGAGACCTCTTCTTCTGTGTGTGTTTCCACAAGGGCCGCCATCCCGAGGGCCCGGACAAGGTCAAGGAATTCCACAAGCTCCTGCTGAGTCAGGATCCGGACAATCAGAAGGACAATATCGGCTCCGGCACAGCGGCTTTCCCACACCTGATAGGGATCGATGATGAAATCCTTCCGGAGGAGGGGAAGTCTTTCCCCTGCCGGAGACATTCTGACCCGGATCAGATCCTCCAGACTTCCGCCAAAGAAGGAGGCATCCGTCAGGATCGAAAGGGCGGAGGCCCCTCCCTTCCTGTATGTCTCTGCCAATCCCTCAGGATCATAAGGATCCTGGATGAGTCCCCTCGACGGACTTCTCCTTTTCATTTCCGCAATAATGCGCGGCCTCCCATTTGAAGGCGAAGGATTCGGAGCAAAATTCCTGACAGACGGTGCCCGGGAGACCTCCTTCATAAGTCCGGAAAGAGGCCGCTTCCGGGAGGCCAACGCCACTTCGAGCCGCTTTTCATCAACGATTTGCCGAAGAAGGGTCATGTGGAGGAAAACTCCTTCCAGCGCCGATAAACTGCCAAAGCCGCCCCCGAATCGATGGACTTCATGGCCGCTTCGACTCCTTCCTTAAGGGTCGAAACCTTTCCTGAGACAAGAAAGGCCGGAGCTGCCCCGGCCAAAACCCAATTCCGGAGGGGGAAGCGTTCTCCTTCGAGAACCCTGACGATCAGGGCGGCGTTTTGCTCCCTGTCCCCTCCAATGGCCTCGGAAAGCGGAGAGGGATCAAGCCCAAAATCCCTGGCTGTCACCTCGGACCAGGTTTTTTTCCCCCCTGAAAGGTGAAGCATTGTCGTCGTCGAAGAAAGATTCACCTCATCGAGCCCATTCCCGAAAAGCGCCAGGACCTCCTCGCTTCCGGTACTCGTGAGGACATCAACCACGGTCTCCAGCCGCTCCCGTTCGTAAACCCCCACCACCTGTCGGGGAACCCGGGCAGGATTGGCCAGGGGACCCAGAAGATTGAAAAAGGTCCTGATCCCGAGCTCCCGCCGGACCTTTGCGACAATCCGGAGAGCCGGGTGATAAAGGGGGGCAAAGAGGAAGGTCAGCCCGGTTTTCCTGTAAAGCCCTGCCGCCTCTTCTGGTGTCATCTCGATCCTGAGCCCCATCGCCTCAAGGACATCCGCCGAACCGGCCCGACTCGAAATGGCCCGATTCCCGTGCTTTATGACCCTGATCCCGCCTCCTGCCAGGGCAAAAGATATGGCTGTAGAAAGATTCACTGTTCCAGACCTGTCTCCTCCGGTTCCACAGACATCGATCGCATCCTTTCCGTCTTCCGGAAAATGGCACTGGCGAGCCCGGAGAGCGTCTACAGCTCCGGAAATCTCCTGGGAAGTCTCCCCCTTGGCAAGAAGGGCCACAGTGATTCCAGCCATCAGGGCCTCTTCAACCTTGCCGTCCATAATCTCACCCATGACCCTGCTCATCTCCTTTCGAGACAGGGATTCCCGCTTCAGGAGCGTAAGGAGGGCATCCCTTGGCGTCATGCCGATTTTCCTTTTCTGGATTCGTTGAAGGATCGTGCGAGAGAGATGAAGTTTGCAAGAAGGGTTTTGCCGTGAAGGGTGAGAATCGATTCCGGATGAAACTGGACCCCCCGGGTCGGATAACGGCGGTGGGCCAGGGCCATGACCTCTCCTTCCTCTGTCCTGGCCGTGACCTCGATCTCTGGTGGCAGGGTGCTTTCAAGAACGATCAGGGAATGATACCGGGTGGCCTCAAAAGGGCTTGGAATGCCCGCAAAGAGATCGGATCCGTCATGAAGGACGGGCGAAGTTTTTCCATGCATGAGACGGGGGGCCCTGACCACAGAACCCCCAAAGACTTCCCCGATCGTCTGGTGGCCCAGGCATACACCAAGGATCGGCAGATCCGGTGCGAACTCCCTTACGATTTCAGGACAGATTCCCGAATCGGCAGGAGTTCCCGGTCCGGGTGAAAGCACTATTCCTTCCAGAATTCCGACATCAATGTCGGCTAGACGGATCCGGTCGTTTCTAAAGACCTCCATCTCCACTCCAAGCTCCCAAAAATACTGGACGAGATTGTAGGTGAAGGAGTCATAGTTGTCGATCATCAAAAAAGCCATGGTCCCTCGCTCCCATGGGTGATCTCCAGGGCCCGGACCATGGCCTGGGCCTTGGCCAGGATTTCCTGATTCTCCCGCTCAGGATCACTGTCGGCCACGATTCCGGCCCCAGCCTGAAAAAATCCCCGAGAGCCCGAAATGAAAACGGAACGGATCGCGATCGCCAGATCCACATCTCCCGAAAAGGAGACAACCCCCACGCACCCGGCATAGGGCCCGCGACGAATCGGTTCCAGGTCCTCGATAATTTCCATGGCACGGATCTTCGGAGCCCCCGAAAGAGTTCCGGCCGGATGGGCCGCCCGTATGACATCATAGCCCGTCTTTCCCTCAGCCAGAATACCGGTGACATGGCTCACGATATGAATGACATGGGAATAGTGTTCAAGGACCATCATTTCGCTGACCCGAACACCTCCTTTTTCAGCAATGCGCCCCACATCGTTTCGTCCCAGGTCGACAAGCATGACGTGTTCCGCTCTTTCCTTCGGATCTGCAAGAAGGCGTTCCGAGCGTCTTTCGTCTTCTACAGGATCTCCCGATCGGCGGACAGTTCCCGCGATGGGTCTCAGGTCCACAATTTTTCCAGTCACCCTGACAAAAAGCTCGGGGGAAGATCCGACGAGGGCAAAAGGTCCGTTTTCAATCAGGTAGAGATAGGGGGAGGGGTTGATTGAGCGAAGCACCCGGTAAAGAGTCAGCGGAGACCCCTCCCAGGGAAATTCAAAACGGCGTGAGAGAACAACCTGGAAGATGTCTCCGGCCCTGATATGCTCCTTTGCCCTTTCCACCCCCCCCTTGAAGCTTTCAGAATCAGTCACCTCCCTGACCGAGAACGGTCCGTGCCGGTCAGACATGGTCGGCTTGAGGAGGGGACGGGAGAGGAAAAGGGATTCCCAGAAGGTCTGAAGCCGCACCACAGCTTCGTCATACAACTTCACGGGATCGCCGTCCTGACGGTCAACCCACGTCATGATGCGAATTTTTTGAAGGGCATGATCCAGAATGACCATAATTTCCGGCACGACAAAGTCGAGATCAGGAAAATCGTCCGCATGGGGAAGAGTTTCCGGGAGTTCCTCAAAACTCCGGACCATGTCGTAGGAGAAATATCCCACGGCTCCTTGGGCAAAGACCGGGAATCTGGTGTCGACAAAGGCATTCAGGTCGGCCATTGCCCTGGAAAAACTATCGAGGAGATCGCCCTCGTGGCGGACCGAGGAGGCCAATTTTCCATCCCGGTACTTCCCGACCGTCAGCCCTTCCGTGAGTGTCCCCCTGAAGGAAAAATGCATTCCTGATCCCACAAAAGAATAGCGTCCCCACCGGTCTCCCCCCGTCGCGCTCTCCAGAAGAAAACGCGGCTCAGAAGAGGGAAGGGCTGCATAGATTCCCGGGGGAGTCAGAAAGTCTGACAGGGCTTCCCCAACCACAGGGACAAGCCTATGGGCGGAAATCAGCGACCGGAATTCTCCGGGCATTGTGGATATGATCATGGAGCTCCCCCCTTTTCCCGCAATCGTCTCCAGAGGGTCGAGCGGCCTATCCCGAGAAGACGCGCTGCCTCGGACATATTACCGTTCGTCCGCTCCATCGCTTTCTGAATCAGGGCATCCTCTACATTCTTGAGAGGCTGGGGAAGTGAGAGGGCCGAGTCAAGGAAAGGACGTTCTCCGGTCGGGGTCCAAAGATCCCGGGGCAGATCCTTGATATCGATCATACGTCCCGCTGCCAGAAGCACGGAATGCTCCATGATATTCTGCAACTCTCGAATATTTCCCGGATAGGTGTGGTTCAAAAGCACATCCAGCGCAGGCTGGGTCAGGCCTTCGATATTTTTCCCGAATTCGGCATTGTAGCGCGCCAGGAAGGCCGACACCAGAAGGGGGATATCCTCCCGTCTTTCCCTGAGAGGAGGCAGGGAAAGGGGCACAACCCTGAGCCGGTAATAAAGATCTTTCCTGAACTCCCCCGCCTCTATCGCCTTCTTCAGATCACGGTTTGTGGCGGCAATGACCCGGACATCAACCTTAAGCGTCTTCGTTCCCCCGACACGCTCGAACTCCTCCTCCTGAAGAACCCTCAGAAGCTTGACCTGCATGGTCGCCGAAATTTCCCCGATTTCGTCAAGGAAAAGGGTCCCACCCGAGGCCATCTCGAATCGACCCGGCTTGCTCGACACCGCCCCTGTGAAAGCGCCACGCACATGCCCAAAGAGCTCCGACTCGAGGACCCCTTCCGACAAGGCTGCACAATTAACCTTGATGAAAGGCCCCTCTTTCCGCGGGCTGTTTTCATGGATGGCATGGGCGACCAGCTCCTTGCCGGTCCCGCTTTCGCCTTCAATCAGGACTGTCGATTTGCTCTGGGCCACAACCGGCAAAAGGTCAAAAAGCTCTTTCATTCTTTCACTCTGGCCGATGATCCGGCCAAAGGAGTATCGGCCTTTCAGTTCGTTCCGGAGTTCAGCGATCTGGGTGACATCGTGAAAGATTTCCACCCCGCCAACGACATGATCCTCCCCGTCCCGAAGAAGGGCCGTGTTGACTCTCACGAGGCGGGTGCGGCGATGGTGGTCGGTGAGCGTAATTTCATAGTTCCGGAAGGGCTCTCCCGTTTCGAGGGTTTTTTCCAGAAGACACCGGGCGCTACAAACAGACGTCCGCATGGCCTTCTGGCAATCCATACCGGAAAAATCCCCTTCCGGCATGCCCAGGATTTCTCGTGCGGCCCGGTTCATGTAGAGAATTTTCTTGTCCAGCCCTATGGCCACAACACCTTCCTCAAGAGAGTCCAGAATAATCGCAGGACCCAGGGCTGACAGAGAGCCCTTTGGCAGGTCGAGGGCCGGAGAGACTCCGGGGGATTCAGAATCAGCCCAGGATGACAGGACAGGGAGAAATGAGGGATTTGGATTAGACATATCCGCAGAACTCCGGTACTCGCGCTATACGAACCCCCCGGCTTCCACACCGCTACTAACCGGGGACGCTACCCTCCGGAGAAAATGCCAATGCTCCGGTTGGACAGGTTAAAAGACAAAGCCTGCATCGGATACAGACGTGGGATTCCGTCAAATTGAGGTCTCTCTCAAAAAGCCCTAGATCAAGAACACCGGTCGGGCAAAGCTCCTCGCAACTTCCGCAGGGTCCGACCTCAAGGCAGGAAGAGGCACTCCAGAATATGGCCCCCCTTGCCACCTTAAATCGACCCGGAATATTCATCATAGCATTCGTCTCCGATAAACCCAAATCGATCAGGCCTTCAATCCGGGATCCGGAAATTTTCCTGAAAGATTCCCGCCCATCCCAGGGCGACAAGGGTTTTGGAATCACGGATCGCCCCCGTCCTGACAAGATGGGGGATATCCTTACCGGAATAAAGAATCGGAGGATCTATCCACTCGTCCTCTTCTGGCTGAGCCTTGCCAAGGGTTCCGCCGCGGGCCAGGACAAGGTGTATGACTTCATCACAGAACCCGGGAGTTGTCCAGATCGAGGTCATCCGCTGAAGAGCTGCCCCCGTAATCCCGGCTTCCTCATGGAGTTCTCTCTCTGCCGCTGCCAGAATATCCTCCCCTTCCTCGACCTTTCCGGCCGGGATTTCAAGAATGGAGTCCTCCACAGCCGGACGGTACTGACGTATAAGGACAATCCTCCCGTCATCAAGAATGGGGAGGATGGCAACACCCTGGCCAAACCGGACAATTTCGAAAGAGCGGGTGGTTCGTTCTCCCGGAACATTCATGAGATCCACTCCGATCCTGCGGCCTTTCCAGACGATCATGGCTCCTCCCCGATTGAATGTTGTCCGATTATATGCTATTTTCTGCACCCATGGTAGATAAACGGTATTCCCTCATCCCGGACACAAAAGGCGCGCTGACAAGCGGTCTCTTTCATGGCTCTGCCCTCGTGCTCTCCGGCATTCTCTCCTTTGGCTATATTGTCCACCACCAGACCTCCTCTCTCTGGTTTTATCTCTTTTTCGGAGCTTTCTGGCTTGTCCTTTTTTCAGGGTTTACCTCCATCTTCAACCAATGCCTCCTTCTCGCTCCCCGTTCTCTCAAGGCCATCCGGACAACCGGAAATTCGATAATCCTGGAATGGAAAAACGGGGATGCCGACGAACTCGTCCGCAAGATCCAGTGTCACGGCAGTCGGACAATCCTCGGAATCTGGGGACAAACGATCGACAAGAGAAGAGTCCAGGCCACCTTGAGGCGCCGCTCGCTTTCCCCCGATCAGGTCCAGGAGCTGCTCGAAGAAATCGGTCGTCTCCAGACCCTTGAAAAACGGACAGCCTGACACTTGCCTTCAGCCCCCGTCTCCCTTACTCTTCTTAGAGAGGGACAGATTGGATATGAACCGTCCCGTTGACGAGGGATAACGCTTAATGGCCAAAAAAGATGATTCACTTTTGGGCCTTGCAAAACGGCATCCCCTATTGACATCCGTTTTTGGCTTCTGGGGGTTCGGATATACCTTCATGGTTCCGAACTTTTTGGGTGGGCGGTTTCTTTCGGCTTTCTTTCATGCCGTTGGTAGCAATCCATCCAAGGTTTTTCTCGGTTTTGGGGCCCTTTTTTTCATGGTTTTCCTTTTTGCGGGAATTGTTCCTTTCGGGCTTTGGTATTTTGTATGCAAGGCTCTCGAAAGCGGAGACGAATCGACGTCAAACACGGGAAACGGCTAGATCATGCATGGATTTCTTGGAACAAAGGCTGACTTCTGGTGGGACCTTACAATCACCAGTGAAACCATCGTTTTTTCCTGCCTCTTCTTCGGAGCCTATCTCGGCCGCAAACACCGGGGAACAGCCCACCACAATTCCATGCTCCTTTCCACCATCCTGGTCGCCGGGTGGTTTCTCATGTACCTGGCCCAGCAGTATATCGTGGGGATCATCGGTTTTGGGGGTCCCCAGATGGTCAAATATATGGTCTACTACCCCATCATCATTTTCCACTCTCTCGTTTCAACTGCAGCCTTGATTCTTACAGGCGTGGTCGTCTTCAATGGCTTTATGTCGACGGAGGTGGCCAACGGCCAACGGGTCCTCAAAAAGAACCCCCTCGTTCACAAAAGGCTGGGATGGGTCACCCTTCTTTCCTTTGTTTTTTCCATTTCAACCGCCTATACGGTCTATGCCATGCTTTTTGTTATCTACAATCCGGCCAGAACCCCCACCTACGGAATCAAGTCTTCGATCGGAGCTCTCTCAGGAATTGGAGCCTTCGTTCTGGTGGGACTACTTGTCCTCTTTTGGTATTTGAACAGGAGCCGGATTCGGACCGGCGTCTGACTAATAAAGACAGGACCTCCCCCCATACCCTGAGACGGAGGAAAAAGGAGCCGAAACAAAAAAGGCAACCCTGTACAGGGTTGCCTTTTTTGTTGACCGGGAAAACCTCAGTAATATTCGACGGTATCAATCCCCTTTCGGGAAACATAATTGAAGAACAGATTTGAAGGAAGCCCGTCTCTGTGAAAGGTATAGGGGCTCTTTGGGAAGACAAGCCGCTTCATGATTGAGCGGGAGGAATAAAAGGATCTCTGGACCCAATCAATCCCCTTTTCTACATCCTCCTTCGTCATATTTTTGGGAATGAACATACAGACATGTCCAGAGGAATACTGGTCAGCCGTCGGATCCACAACGCGATTCTCCAAATTGAGCCGTTCCCGGAGAGGCGTTCCCTCCCGAGGGGAAACGATACTGAAAAAGGCTAATGGAGCCCGAACTTTTTCAAGGAACTCAAGAGTCGCCGGGAAAACGTCCTTTGTATCATGATCGAGTCCGAACATCAGGTTCAGTGAATAAAAAAGCCCCCTTTTTTCCATCGCCTTCAAAAGATCAATGTAGTCCTTCACATGATTCTGTTTCTTGTGGATAGCATTCAGGTTTTCCTGGTTGATGCTTTCCATCCCGATGTTGACATGGATACATCCGGCATCGATCGCCAGATCCAGAAGCTCTTCGTCATGATTGGTATTAAGAGTCCACAGACAGCTCCACTTGATCCCAAGGGGCTTCAGTGCCTTGAAGAGTTCACGGGCAAAGGTATGTTTTCCCGTCAGCTGGTCGTCGATGAACTGGAACTGGTTGATTCCCATGACCCGTTTCTGGGTCGCAATCTCCTCAACGATATCCTCGATTGGCCTCATCCGGTAAGCTCCGTCATAGACCACCGGCACCTCGCAAAAATCGCAATGGTAATTGCAACCACGGGTGGCCTGGATCGGCATCATGTGAATCCGGTAGCGAGACATGTCGAGTAATTCGTAACGAGGCCGGGGGAGGGACTTCATGTCGCAGGGCTGGTCCGCCTTGTAAATCGGTTTAAGCTTTCCTGCGCGCAGATCGTCCAGGAGGGGCTGCCAGACATGCTCTGCCTCCCCCACGACAACACTGTCGGCATGGACCAGGGTGTCAGCGGGATGAAGCGTGGCATGAAATCCCCCCATCACGACTGGGATCTTCCGCTCCCGAAATTTCTTTGAAATTTCATAGGCCCTCTGGGCAGACCCCGTTGTCGTTGTGATTGCCACCAGATCAAAGTCTCCGTCAAAGGGAACTTTCTGGACCTTGTCATCCACGACGGTCACCTGATCGGTTTCCGGGGTCAATCCTGCCAGGTAGGCCGTCACCATCGTCATGATCAGCCTTTTCTTGGATTGGACAGGGGTTCCTGACAACCGCATCAGAGTGGGTTGCACAAAGAGAATGCGAAGTTTCTTGTTTTTACTCATCTGAGACTCCTTTCCTCCGCTTCCGTCAAGCAAATATCCAGAAATATCTGGAAGCTCAAATCACACTCGGGTCATGTCACACAGATGTTTTAACTATAGTTCGCACTCAAATTGTAGTCAATGATTATAGCCTTGCCAGCGAGACACAATCAGATCAGGTAAAAGTCTTCCGCTTCATAGACTCGTTAGGTCCAAGGATGTAAGCTTAGGACGATTTCGTCACAGGACCCTGTTTCAAGAGATTTTCCGAAAATCAGGAAATCCCACCTACTCGGAGGACGTATGAGCAAAATACTTGAGGAAGTCCTGTCCGCAAACAAAATCTATTCCCAAAACTTTGGGAAAAAGGGAGACCTTCCCCTTCCCCCTGGTCGTCATTTCGCCATTTTGACCTGCATGGATGCGAGAATCGATCCGGCGAAGATGGCCGGGCTTTCGGAAGGAGACGCCCATGTCATACGAAACGCTGGAGGCCGGGCCAGTGATGATGCAATCCGTAGCCTTGTCATCTCCTACAAACTCCTTGGAACGAAAGAATGGTTTGTCATCCACCATTCAGATTGCGGCATGATGCTCTTTGACGATGCCACCATGAGAAATCTTCTCGGAAAAAGTCTGGAAACCGCAACCATAGGGGCTAAAGGATGGGAGGATCATGGGAAGGGACCGGGGTCACAAGAGGCCTCATATGTGAATTTCCTGAGTTTCAAGGACCTGGAGCGATCCGTCGTGGAAGATGTGCAGAGGATCCGGAGATCCCCTCTCGTCCCTTCCCGAATTCCGATCTTCGGATTTTATTATGATGTCAAATCAGGCAAGCTGATCGAGGTACCAGAAGCCATGAAGGCTGGCAAAGCCTAGGTGATTGGACTTTCGAAGGCGACTGTCGAGGATGGTGCGCCCGGCTGGAATCGAACCAGCGGCCCACAGCTTAGAAGGCTGTTGCTCTATCCGACTGAGCTACGGGCGCGATAAATCACAAAAAACGGTGGTTCTCTTTGCAGGAACCACCGTTTTCAATTTTTGAATGACGTCTAGTGGCACATCACAAAGCTGAAGGCATGTCGGACCGGATGGACCATGTCATGAACCATCGGCAGCGGGGCGAAAAGCAGAAGATACAGGGTCACGGGAATCCACAAGAAAAATCCAAGCACCGCAACCACCTGCCACCAAGCCACCTGGGATCCGGAAACAGTCTCTGCTCCAACAATCGTCTCTACCTTTGCGTCACTCATCATTTAAACCTTTCGCCCTTGTTAATGAACTCAGGGGAAGACAATCAGCTCCCCCTGCTCCCCTTCCACGACCCCATTTCGACAGGCTCCCCGTCATGGCATCCCCGATCCAGCGGAGTGTCGTCTGCTGAAGCCACTGGCGAAACCAAACCCTTGGAGAGAAGATAGGATTCAACTTCTTCTCCACTGACATCGGCCAACATCTCACCTTCAATTTCCACGCAAGGAGACAAACGCTGACCCGATTTCCGGACCATTTCCCCATAAGCATCCATATTGGCAATGATATTGATGTCCTCAAAGGGCAGCTGATATTTTGCAAAAACCGCACGTACCCCACGGCTCCAGCCACAGGAGGGCTTGAGATAGGCTCGGATTGTGATTTTTTTATCAACACTCATGAATTTTCCTTTCCGTCCGAATTATAGGACCACAGACTTCTCTCCCGACGACTGTCAGGATGCCTTATTCTATCCGATTCTCCAACCTGCATCAAGGCAAGTCTTTCAGCCATCGAACTGGACCGAACGTAGCGACAGACTTCCCCATTGGAAACCCGTCACAGGAAATGAGGCCCGCCCATACCCCTCCGCTGCTCCCAAAGCCACAAAGAGGGGGGCCAGATGTTCGGTGGAGGGGTGTGCCCGATAGGCCTGCGGGGCCCGGGACTCAAATGAACACAGGGCCTCTAAATCTTTTTCCACAAGAGCCTTCGCCATCCACTGGTCGAATTCTGCCGCCCAGGGGATGGGGGCGGAGAGCCGGTCGGGATCAAGTTCCGAAAGGTTATGGGTCATTCCTCCGCTGGCAAGCAGAAGAACTCCTTCCTGCCTCAGGGGAGCCAGCAGCTTGCCCAGCTGATACAGCACCAGAGGGGAAAGATCTGGAAGAGACAATCCCAGGACGGGGATCTTGCCCTCGGGAAACATTCCGCTTAATGGGACCCACATCCCGTGGTCGAGACCCCGGGCAGGGTCGGGAAGAACCTTTCCTGCTCCGATGAGGGTAGAGATCCGGTCTCCAAGCTCGGGGGCTGTTGGGGATCCATAGGTCATCCGGTAGAAACGGTCGGGGAAGCCCCAGAAATCATAGATCAGGGGTACCGGCCTGAGCGGACCCATCCTGAGGTCCTTTGTCACCCAGTGCGCCGAAAGGACCAAAATGGAGCGAACCTCGCCCAGGCTTTTTCCCCATTGTCGAAGATTTTCCACCCATGGGGAATCCTCAAGGGAGAGGGGTGCCCCGTGGGAGACAAAGACCACAGGAAGCCTCTCCATCAGACCGCCTCCGACTCAAGCCAGGATTCAAGAGAGACAAGATTCATTCCGAAGTCGGCCACAGGCGAATTCCTTTGTGCGACATTGTCGGCAAGGGCCATCCGGATAACATCCGGGGTCAGAAAAGGTTTGGGAAGAAGAAGTTTCTGAAGGATTGCCGAGGCCATCATCACCGCGACCGGAGCGGGAATAATGAAAGCTTTCAGGTTGGCACTTTTCCGGATGGATTCCATCATTTCCCGATAAGTATATATACGGGGCCCCCCCACCTCGATCACCCGGCCCGCCATTTCGGGATGATCAGGGATCTTTGCCAGGACCTTCGCAAGGTCACCGGCAAAGACCGGCTGGATCCTCGCAGTACCCGGACCGATCATGGGAAGAAGATGGAGGGAACGTCCAAAAGCCAGAAACTGGTTGATCGAACGGTCCCCCTGGCCAAAGACCAGGGACGGACGGACGATTGTAAACGGGATCCCTGAGGCGGCCACTGCCTCCTCAGCCTTTTTCTTGGTCCTGTGGTAGGCACTTGGGGCATTAGCCCCTGCTCCGATCGCGCTGACATGAACAAATCTTCCAGGAGAGGCACTTTTCGAGAGAGCCCTGAGGACCGCGATCACCCCGTTATAATGGACATCCTCGTATTTCTGGTCTTTCGTCTCCGCAAGGATCCCCGGAAGGTAATAGATTGACGAAGATCCCTCCATCGTATTCCCGAGAGATTCGGGACGGGTCACATCGGCCTTTCTCCAGACAACCCCCTCGATCTTCTCCCGTGGAGGATTTCGGGAGAGGAGCCGGATCTCCCTTGAGGGATTTCCCGATTTCAGGGCGGAAATCAGATAGCGCCCCACAAACCCAGTTCCACCGACAATCGAAACCGAATCCATTCAGACTCCCTTCATTGACGAAGAACTCCACCCAGTCCCGCCAGCGATCTGAGTCCTTTGGCCAAGGCATGGGCCCAAGGATCGATTTCGGAGGGATCATTCCACCATCCCAGGGAAAGCACCACCGACCCCTGGCCCTCGCGAGAGGAATACCCCAGCGCCGTCAGGACATGGGAGACCTTGAGGGACTGTGACGAACAGCTTGACCCTGTCCCCACGACGATCTTTTCGCGATCCATCAACGACAGGAGTGCCTGACCGTCGGTTCCAGGATGAAGAAGGTTGATGATTCCCGACCTGCGATGACTCTTCTCCCCGACAAAAATCAAATGGGAAAACTCGGACCGGATCTTCCGGACGAGAAGGTCATCAAGCTCGTCGAGACGTTTCCTTTCCCGTTCAAGGTGATGGCGGGCATGGTTCACCGCTCCCGCCAAGCCTTCGGCGAGAAAGACCGGTTGAGTCCCTCCCCTCCGACCCTCCTCCTGGGCCCCGCCATGGACCAGGGGGACCATGCGGGTCCCCCTCCGGATGTAGAGGACACCTATGCCTGCGGGACCTCCGATGGAGGGCGACGACAAAGAGGCAATATCGATCGGACGATCTGAGAAGTTTGGCTCTTCCCAGCCCTCTGCTGCCACAAAGTCGGTATGAAAAATGCCACCACGCGATCGGACAAAGCTTCCGATCCTGTCAACCGGCTGCAGAATGCCTGTTTCCGGGTTGGATCGCTGAACCGAGACAACCACCCTTCCCAGGGGCCATATTTTTTCCATGGCCTCACAATCGACATGGCCGGCCTTGTCGAGCGGAAGAAAGGTCACCGTGCATCCCCTTTGTTCCCCGAGAAATTGTGCCGTATTGATGACGGACACGTGTTCGAGGGGAGAGATAAGTAGATTGTCCGGGAAAGCCCCACCGGGGAAACGGACCCCGGTCAGGGCCCAGGTATTGGCTTCGGAGGCTGAGGATACGAAACAAATCTCTGACGGTTCGCATCCCAGGTATTCGGAAATTTCTTTCCGAGAGTTTTCGAGCCGTTCAAAAGCATGAAGTCCTTCCCGGTGCCTTGCTGTTGCCAGGACAGGGTTCTCGAGAGACTTTTCCAGTATTTCCCGCACTCCCGGTCTCATGAGAGGAACCGATTCGGCATGCATGTAGATCACATCCGCTCCTTTGCGCATTCGGCAATTTCCCCTGGAACCTTTCAAAACACGTCACTTTCATGTATGATATCACGGTCATTTTTGAAGAGGATACTCATCAGGACCAAAGGAAATCCCATGTCCGACGACCTTATCTTTCCCATACTTCTTGAAACCCGGACCATCGCGGTTGTCGGAATCTCGGACAAACTGGGACGACCGAGCCTGACCGTCTCAAGCTATCTCAAGGACCATGGTTACGAGGTCCTTCCGGTCAATCCCAACCTCAGTTCCGTCGCCCATGTTCCCTGTTACCCCGACCTCAAGAGCCTGCCTGTCACCCCGGACCTGGTGGTGATCTTTCGCAAGGCCGCGGATGTTCCGGATGTCGTTCGCGAAGCCGTGGCCACGGCAGTTCCGAGAATCTGGATTCAGGAAGGGATAGTCAGTGAGGAAGGGGCCAGGATGGGAGAGATCGCAGGCATGGCCGTTGTCATGGACAAATGCATCATGAAGGAACATGCAAGACTTTCTCGAGAAGGTCGGCTCAAGACGGACCACGCCTAGCTCGGAACCGGACAAAAATGAATTGCTCCCTCATCCGGAATATATTATAATTTCAAGGTTGTCCCGTCCCCATTCAGTCCAGGCGATGTAGCTCAGTCGGCAGAGCAGGTGAATCATAATCACTCGGTCGGGGGTTCGAATCCCTCCATCGCCACCAATACCAGAGCCAAATCTAAAAATAATCCTCCCTTCAAATTGATTTTTTGCTCCATATTTGCTCCAATGAGTCGGAAATTCTTTCGACATTCGAGGAGCAGATCGATGGCAGATATCCGAAAAAGAGGTCCCTACCAGTGGCAGGTTCGGGTACGGAAAAAGGGATATCCTTCCCAAACCAGGACATTCAATACAAAAGCCGAGGCAGAGGCTTGGGCGGCCACGACTGAATCGGAAATGACCCGTGGAATCTTTGTTTCCCGGAAGGAAGCCGAAAATACAACCCTTTCTGAAGCCATCGAAAGATATATCGCCGAAGTCATTCCTACCAAAAAGCAACAGCATCGGGAAAAGAACCGGGCAATTGCTTTACAAAAATTTTCGTTGGCAAAATATTCCCTCGCCTCAATTCAGGGGAAGGAGATCGCCGCCTTTCGGGATATGAGGGAGAAAGGCGGAGTTGGACCCAACACAATCCGCCTCGATCTTGCCCTGATCTCACATTTGTTCTCGACCGCTATTAAGGAATGGGGGATGACAGGGCTCATCAATCCTGTCCAGCAAATCCGGAAACCCAAACTTCCCAAAGACCGGGATCGCCGGATCCGGCACGGGGAACTGGAAAGGATCATCAAAGCTTCGGAGTCCCCCCTCCTTGGTGAGCTCGTCCGCTTCGCCTTAGAGACGGCCATGAGACGCTCGGAACTGGCCAGGATGGTCTGGAATCTGGTGGACCTCAAAAAACGGACAGTGACCCTCCCGGAGACGAAGAACGGTGAAAAGCGTGTCGTTCCTCTTTCTCCGGAGGCCGTCCGAATCCTCGAGCGGATCCCCAGAAGACTCGACGGAGCTGTCTGGGGGATGGAACCAGATTCGATCACTCAAGCATTTCTTCGGGCCGTTACCCGGGCCAGAGCCGCCTATGTCAAATGGTTCGAGGAAAAGCATAAAGGGGGGAAGGACGCGAAGCCGGATCCGGCTTTCCTGGTGGATCTCACCTTCCACGATCTTCGGCACGAGGCTACGTCACGGCTTTTTGAATTGGGACTCAGCACGGAAAAGGTGAAGGAAATCACCGGGCATAAAACGTATCAGATGCTGGCCAGGTACACCCACCTAAAGGCTGAAGACATCGCTGATGAAATTGACACTCTTAAAAGAATAAAAAACGAGAGGAAGAATGATTTTCGATCGAAATCGTCCATTTAATGATCTTCCCTTACTGCCTCCGCCGGTAGAACTCGAAACACGTCCTGTTTTAAAAAAAGTCATCTCAGCAACTCGGGCATTGGCAGAACTTAAGGGAGTAGCAATCTAATTCCTGATCAAGCGATTCTGATCAATGGAATTATTCTTCAGGAAGCCCGTTTATCTTCGGAAATTGAAAATATTGTGACGACAAGCGATGACCTCTACCGTGCGGCAAGCGATAAACTCTTTCAGGGAGAACCTGCCACAAAAGAAGTTTTGCGGTATCGTGAAGCCCTTTGGCATGGTTTTGACTCTTTGAAAAATCGTCCTCTTTCAACGAACCTTTTTGTGGAGATTGTCAAAATTATCCGGCAGGTGGACAGCGGATTCCGGCGGGCACCGGGAACTGTAATTGCCAACCCCGCAGGTGAGGTAATTTACACTCCCCCGGAGGGGGAATCGGTTATTCGAGAAAAACTTGCCAATCTCGAATCGTTCATGCATTCCGAGAATGGTCTCGATCCTCTCGTAAAACTGGCCGCCATCCACTATCAGTTCGAAGCCATTCATCCTTTTCCCGACGGCAACGGACGTACTAGGAGGATTATCAATATTCTCTTCTTGGTCGAAAAAGGTCTTCTCGATCTCCCTATCCTGTATTTAAGCCACTATATCATCCAGAAAAAATCCGAATATTATCGAGGACTTCGAGCCGTTACCGAAGAACAGAAATGGGAGCAATGGGTTCTGTATGTTCTTGATGCCATTGAGACAACCGCCTACCAGACCATCGAAAGGATTTCCCAAATTCGCGCTTTGTTTGATGGAAAAATTCCAAGGAACAATTCAAGAAAAGACCCCTCATATTTACTCGAAGGATCTTATAGAGCTGGTTTTTCAGCATCCGTATTGCAAGATCCAATTTCTTATCGACGCCAAAATTGCCCAAAGACAAACGGCATCCCAATACCTCAAAACTCTTGCTTCTTTAAATCTGTTGAACCCTGTCAAAAGAGGGCGAGAAATCTATTATGTCAATGAATCTCTTATAACTGCCTTATCATAAGTGCCTGAAAAAGAATATATATTATTGTTTGTCGATCCAATCGACAGATCGAGAAAATATGTCGATTTCAGGTGGTCGATTTCGACATATCAACAAAATTCCGGCAATCACGTTGGCTAGGTATCCCATCTTCGGGCCGAAGCCCTTGCGGAGAGGATGAAGTGAGCAAAGCTGGAAAACTTCTGGAATCGATCCGGAACAACCCTCTTGATGTTTGGTTTGATGACGCTTGCGTAGTGGCGGTATCCTTGGGGTTTGAGAAAAAGGGAGGGAAGGGATCCCATGTCGTTTTCGGTAGAAACGATACCAAGGATATCTTGAATTTTCAGAATCGGAGTGGGAGAATTCCTGCATATCAGGCGAGACAACTGATCAAGATGATTGAAAAATTCGGGAGCTTATCATGAAAGACCACTATACAGTCGAAGTTTTCTGGAGCGACGAGGACAAGGGTTTTATCGCCTTCGTCCACGAACTCGAAGGATGTTCCGCATGGGGAGAAACCAGGGAAGCGGCTCTAAGAGAGGTCGAAACGGCCATCGGTCTTTGGCTGGAAGCGGCCAAGGAAATGGGCCGTCAGGTCCCCCTTCCCAACCCTCCGGCCCTTTCTTTTCATTGATCGGCACAGGGGCGAGCCCCACCCCTGCCACCCTACCCGGTTGAGTCCATATATGTAAATTCCAAGTGGACTGAAATTGAAAAAGCCATCGATCTTCCTGAGAATGGTCGTTGCCGACACAAACCGTTCTCAACCTGGAGGAATCGATGGCCAAACTCAACGTTACCTTGAATTCCAAACACTTGCAAAACCTTCTGACCGATG